>MDTE01079831.1_pt1 | contig 13691 bp, 14 predicted proteins | sample 811231 | NCBI WGS metagenome assembly MDTE01 (sample SAMN05326651, study PRJNA326480) | marine metagenome | isolation source: seawater | place: Indian Ocean: Red Sea | collected 2010
CGAGCTTCCGGAAGACAGGCTGCCCATGGCGATGAAGATCATGGCGCCAACTGCCGCTACCGTGAACAAGAGTCGAATCCGAGGAGGAATGTCGAACATGACTTAGGCTTTCAGTGTTTCACTACGAACTCCCAGATTCGTAGGTTAGAATGACAGGGTTCTTTCCATCGGAATTCCGCCAACTCCAGGGCGAATGAGAGGCCTGAACATTTCTTCCGCTTTCGAAAAGGTGAAGTCATGGATTCTTAATGTCGCATCTTTAGGTATCTTATGCCACAGAATTCATAATGCCCAGGTTCGAAGGTCATGGACAGCACCCCCCGTGACGGTTCCTTTGCCGTCCGGTATGGCGGGATGATTGAGGCCAGCGGGACCTTGAAGCCGATGGATGCATCCAACGTTGAGGGAAGGTCAGGAAGAGCAAGGGAACTCTTCGGTCAAACATCCGAGGGACGGTGTTTCAGAAACTGTTGCGTTGCTAACCTTTCGGCCTGGTTGATTTGGCCGGGGGTCATTTTTGTCGACAGATGATGCACTACTTTTTGGGATTGAGCCACAGACCGGACGCTGTGTCTTGTCGATGGGAGGACACTTGCGAGACTGCCTTGCGATCGCTTCGTCGTTAAGCGGTTCCTTAAGCGGTTGTTGCTCTGGGTGGCCCCTTTGCCCTCGAGATAAAGACAGCCAAGTAGGAACGGGGCGTCTCCATCTCCCTGTTGGGCGGCTTTCCGAAACCACTTCGCCGCGTGGTGTTCGTCCTGGGGCACGCCTTGGCCCTTCCAATACATCGCACCAAGGACAAATTGAGATTGTATATCCCCTTGTTCGGCGGCCTTGATCGCCTTGTGGGTTCGGGAACACGCGACGGTGACGACGAGGCAAAGGACCTGCGGCAGGAAACGCCCGATTCGTTTAAAAGCTTCTCTTTTCATTGTTCTCCTCGATGAGTCACTGATCAACAGTCTCCGAAAGGAGAAGATCACTTGAGATGCCATTCCTGTATCAGGTCAACGGTCATTTCACGCTTCAATGGCAGGGCCGACAGAGAGCCCATGCATTTTACAGTGAATCCCTCCGCCGCCCGGGGTTGAATCCAGAGTGCCGATCCCTTGTTCAGGAGGCGCTTATTCTGTTGAGGGTTCGGAGAAGGGAAGCACGGTGCCTGTCGAGGCGAGCCAGGGTCCAACTGAGGTTCGGTTTTCTTGGGAGGAAGCTTGTCTTCTCCAACGCTTCGGAGGCTTGATTTTTGGTGAGATCGGCTCAAGGTGGTGATGATTCTCACACCACCCAGAATGTTTGGTCCTGAATGGGCTCGTGGCGGGTGGAGTGTTCCGAAGAAAGTAGCGCTATGTTAAACAGATTGTCTTCCGCTCTAGTATGGGGCCTGATCACATGGACCGCAGGCCTAACGAGTCTGAGTGTCTCCGCCGCTCGTTTTTCGATTGAGCACGAACCCTCGGGCAACATCGCCATCTTGATTGACGGCGAGTTGTTCACTCGCTACGTGACGAATGACAAGGTTACCAATAAGTGTTACTTCTGGCCGATCATCGGTCCGGGTGGGGTGGGCATGACGCGGGCCTTTCCCATGAAGGACATCCCCGGAGAGAAGCAGGATCATCCCCATCACCGGTCGGTTTGCTTCGGATTGCAGAATGCCGGGGGCTACAACACCTGGCATGAGCGGTTGACCTTCACCAAGAATGGGAAGGTGGATGAATCGAGGCTGTCAGGATTGGGTTATCAGGTGCATCGAGCGGTCAAGGAAGTTTCGGTAAAGGGCAATTCGGCGACATTGGTTTTGGAGATCGATAATGTCACGCCCAAGGGGGAGGTCTACATGAAGCAGACCCGGACGGTGTCTTTTCATGTGGCCGACGACGGATCAAGGGTCATGGACATCGATGTTGTGTTGACGGGCGTCCAGGAGGAAATCACGCTCCACGGGAAAAAAGACTCCGGACTGAGCGTTCGCGTGGCCCACAGCATGTGTGTGGATGCCGGAGAAGGTGGAAGAATCGTGAACCGGGCCGGCAATCAAGATGCCGCCGCTTGGGGAAAGAGAGATCCCTGGGTCGATTTTAACGGGCCCGTGAACGGCAAGAGGATGGGGATTGCGATGTTGAATCACCCCGATAGTTTTCGGCATCCGACCCCATGGCATGTTCGGAATTATGGATTGTTTACCGCCAATCCTTTCGCGCTTAAAGAAGTGGCGGGTGAAGCGGATCGGGGGGACTATATACTGCGTCGGGGCGAGCATCTCTTGCTGAAGCATCGAATCATCTTCCATGAAGGGGACGAGCGTCAGGCGAAGATTGAAGAGGCTTGGAAGGCCTATGCGGCTCATTAGAGGGATAGATCAAGCCAAATCGAGATCATGAATTTAAAATCGCTGAATCGTCACATAGCGTAGTTCCGGCTTTGGGGCTTGGGGGTTGTTGTTATCCTCTCTCTGCCCTTGAGTGCGTTGGCCCAGGACGATGGCAAACTGAGGATCATCGTGTTTGGTGCCCATCCCGACGATTGTGAAATCAAGGCGGGATGGGTGGCGGCGATGTGGGCCAGGCAAGGGCACCAGGTCAAGTTCGTCTCGACGACCAATGGAGACATCGGTTACGCCGTGACGTCGGGCGGGGAACTGGCGAAGCGACGGATGCGGGAAGTGGATGAAGCAGCCAGAATCCTGGGGATCGAGTCTCATGTGATGGACAATCACGATGGCGAACTCATGCCCACCCTGGAGAATCGGAAGAAGTTGGTTCGACTGATTCGAGAGTGGAAGGCGGATATTGTCATGGGACACCGTCCCAATGACTATCACCCGGATCATCGGTACACCGGATGTTGATGCAGGATGCCGCCTTTATGGTGAGGGTCAGTAATTTCTGCCCGGATACCCCGCATCTCACCAAGAATCCGTTTTTTTTCTATTTGTCGGATGGATTTTAAAAACCAAACCCGTCCGAACCGGATGTGGTGGTTGCGATTGATGGTGTGATCGATCAGAAGATGGACGCGCTGTGGACCTTGGAGTCCCAGATCGAGAGTTTTTGGGCGGCCTTCGATTTCGAAACGGTGATCCCGGTGCCTGCGAATTCCGAATTGCGGAGGGAGCGAAGGGCCCAGTTCAGTGCGCGGTTCCGAGCTCGTGCCGCGCAAACCGCCAATCGATTTCGAGCCCATTTGAAAGCCGGCGAAGGGACTCCCTAGGCGGCGAGGCAAAATATGGGGAGGCATTTGAACTTTGTGAATACGGCCGACAGCCGACCCCCGCTGAATTAAGACGGTTGTTCCCCTTCTTCGATCGGTAGGCTATCAGGCAAGCTGGTCAGACGAGTCCTGCTACCGGTTCTCGGGTAATGGGAGGAGTTGGGTCTTTCAGGGTGAACTCAGACTGGGCAGGTGGTACACCCGGAGCGATTCGAACGCCCAACCTTCTGATCCGTAGTCAGATGCTCTATCCAATTGAGCTACGGGTGCGCCGTGGGGAGTGGAAATTAACGGGGTTCTAAGTGGGACGCAAGCGATTTTGTCAGGGACCGGTTGAGTAGGGAATCAACCTTTTCTCCTGAGGGTTAGGCGATTAGCCTCAGGGGGAACCTATGAAGCGATTGCTCTTGATTTGCATTGGCTGTGTCGTGTCGGTTGGCATTCATGCGGCGCGACCGAACATCGTTGTCGTCTTCATCGACGACATGGGCTGGGGGGATTTTTCATGCTTTGGAAATCAGGCCGCCTCCACGCCCTTTATCGATCAGATGGCGCATGAGGGGATTCGTTTTGAGCAATTCTACGTCAACTCCCCGATATGCTCGCCTTCCCGAACCGCGATCTCGACGGGGCAGTATCCTCAAAGATGGAGGATTACCTCCTATCTGGCGCGGCGCTCGCTCAATGAAGCACGCGGGATGGCGCAGTGGCTCGATCCCGCCGCTCCCATGTTGGCCCGCTCGCTCCAGCAAGCGGGATATGCCACGGGCCATTTCGGAAAATGGCACATGGGAGGGCAGCGAGATGTCGACGAAGCCCCGGCCATTTCGGAATACGGATTCGATTCATCCTTGACCAATTTCGAGGGCATGGGGCCCAAACTCCTGCCGTTGACCCTGAAGCCTGGCCAGGACAAACCGGGGCGGATTTGGGAAGATGCCGAGCGCCTGGGCGAGGGCTTTCGCTGGATGTTGCGTTCCCGAATCACGGAGGGATTTGTCGATGAAGCGATCCCGTTCATGGCCAAAGCCGCCAGTGATGGGAAACCCTTTTACATCAATCTCTGGCCGGACGATGTCCATAGTCCCTTCTGGCCCCCGGTGGATCGTTGGGGCAAGGGAAAACGGGCGCTCTATCTCTCCGTCCTGGAAGAGATGGATCGTCAGTTGGGAAAACTCTTTGGCTACATCCGTAGATCACCTTCATTTCGGGACAACACACTGGTGCTGATTTGTTCGGACAACGGTCCCGAGAAGGGGGCCGGAGTCGCTGGTCCTTTTCGCGGCTACAAGACCCACCTCTATGAGGGGGGGATTCGTTCTTCATTGGTCGTGTGGGGGCCGGGATGGGTGAAGGCAGCTGGTCGCGTCAATCAAGCTTCCGTCTTCTCGGCCATCGATTTAGTCCCGACCCTGCTCGAGATCGCCGGCGTTCCGCATTCCGAAGGGGTTGTCTATGATGGGGAGTCCCTGAAGGAGGTTTTGATGGGGGCTTCTGAGGAATCGCGTGAAACGCCCCTTTTCTTTCGTCGGCCTCCGGATCGAGATTCATTTTATGGGGTCGATGATTTACCGGATCTCGGGATGAGGTCGGGTGAGTGGAAGCTCCTGTGTGAGTATGACGGATCCGTCCCGGAGTTGTACCACCTCGGTCACGATCGGGGAGAGACGCTGAATGTGGCGTCGGAACATCCCGATGTTGTGGAGCGGATGCGACGCTTACTGCTGGCTTGGCATCAATCCATGCCATCCGACAAAGGGGCGACCTATCGCCGAAACTGAGTTTGGGGGGCGGTTGGCAACGCGGTCCGTTGGGAGGGGGCGCTAGCGCTGAAGTTTTTTGGGAATAATTGCTCCGCTCGGGCGTAGTAAGAGGGACATGGTCAATTTGGGTCCAGAGCTCAGTATCAGAGCGGGTCTCGATCATTACCGCCGGATCATGAAGCAGACTGCTCAATCGACTTCCCTTTCGAAGGAGTTGGAAACCTTTATGGACAAGGGATTTACGCTGGCAGTGCAGATTTTAGGGTGTCGCCAGGATGCCGCCGATGTGGTTCAGGAATCGTTGCGGGCCTTGCTACACGGGGGAACCTTTGATGGCGCTCGAGGGCGGAAACAGGCTTGGTTCTTGAAAGTCGTCCGAAATCGTTCCCTCGACGTCATTCGACGGCGGAAGCCTCATGAGGCAGATCTTGTCGAGGGGTTGAGTGACCGGGGCAGGGCGCCTGATCGAGCGGTGGAACTGAGGGAACTTGACGGTCTCTTGCGGTGCCAACTGGATGAGTTGCCCGGGGATCACAAGGAAATTCTCTTGCTCAGGGACTTCCACGACCTGAGTTACGCCGAGATTGCCGAGGTGATGGAGCTTCCCCAGGGGACGGTTATGAGTCGGCTTCATCGGGCGCGTAGCGGACTCAGGGCAAGAATGAAGGAGTTCCTGTGATCCAGCATTCATGTCAGGAAACCGAGCCCCTGCTCTCAGGGTATCTTGATGGAGAACTCACTGCCGGGGACCGGCAGCGTGTGGAGTTGATATTGGATGACTGTATGGTTTGCGGGCAGGCGTTTGATGAAATGAGGAAAATGCGCCAGCGAGTTGGTGCGATCGACTACGAGAAGATGACAAGTCAAGAGAAGGATCAAATCAGTCGGACTGCTCAAGAATCGGTGGGGGCAAGCGTGGGACAAGTTCTGTTTCTTGTCGGTGTTTTCATTGTATACGGTGTGGGCGCATTTTGGATGGTGCGGGGCTTGATTGGGGATTCGGAGGCACCGCTGTTTCTTCGGGTGGGGGCCCCGATCATGATTCTTGGGATGGGGGTCTTGTTCTTCACCGTGCTCTTTCAGAGAATCAAGGCAGCCAAAACGGATAAGTATAGGAATGTGAGGATCTAGAGATGACGAAACGAATCATGGTTGTGACGGCACCTGAAATCCCGGGAAAAAAGGTGGTGAAGACCTTGGGATTGGTGAGAGGGAACACCATTCGCGCCCGCCACCTGGGGAAAGACATTCTTGCCGGGTTGCGAAATATTGTCGGAGGGGAAGTGACGGAATATGCCAAGCTCCTGGCGGAGAGTCGGGAGCAGGCCTTGGATCGAATGGTCGAGCATGCCGAGGAACTGGGCGCGAATGCGATCATTAGCCTCCAGTTTCAAACCTCGGTGATCATGAGCGGGGCCGCCGAAATGATGGCATACGGCACGGCGGTGGTGGTGGAAGAGGCCGCGGTTGAGTAGGCGAACAAAGGACGTTTCAGGGCGCAGATTAACCCGGTCTCGGCCGTGCGGCCGCCGAGGCGGTTGCGGGATCGTCCGGCATGGGCGTTTGAAGCCGATCCAACCGCGGTTCTTTAGAGCCTCCGGAGTCCATCCTCGGTCATTGGGTTGGGAATCTCGACATCGATTTGGTCGATACGAGCGAGGGTTTCCTCGTCGAGCGTCAGATTCGCTGCCCGGATAAAATGTTCCATGTGATCGACATGTGAGGCGCCAACGATTGTGGAGGCCACAAAGTCGTGCTGTTTGCTCCAGGCGGTGGCAAGGGTTTCCATCGAAATGCCGAGATCTTGAGCAATGACCATGCACCGTCGAGTGGTTTCGATGGTTCGATCATTGACAAATCGGCGAGCCATTTTCTTTTGCCGGTCATTGCCGGTTTCCAGGTAATCCGTAAACCGGGCTCCGGGAGGGGGGGCTTCATTGTATTTCCCCGTGAGCACACCACCGCCCAGAGGAGAATAAGGGAGTAAGCTGACTTGTTCCTGACGACAGACCTGAGCCAGTTCACTCTCACAGCGTCGATTGATGAGGCTGAAGTTGTTTTGAATGGTGTCGAAGCGAGCCAACCCATGGAGATCGGACGTCCAAAGGTTCTTCATCAGCCCCCAACATGTCTCGTTGCTGGCCCCGATCACCCGGACCTTACCGGTGTCAACGAGTTCAGTCAGCGCCTTGAGGGTGTCTTCTTGGCGCATGTCATGGTCGGGCCAGTGGGTTTGGTAAAGATCGATATAGTCCGTTTGCAGGCGTTGGAGGCTCTCCTCGACCGCACGGACGATTTGGTGTCGGTCCAACATAGTTTTCCCTTTTCGGACGGGGGGAACAAACCAGCCATGACCGGCCCCGGTGATCTTGGTCGCAATGATCAACGATTCCCTTGGCTTTGTGCGCATCCATCGTCCGAGGATTTCCTCGGTCATGCCGAAGGTCTTCGCCTGTGGTGGAACGGGGTACATTTCTGCCGCATCATAGAAATCGATCCCTGCTTCGAAGGCCCGATCGAGGATCTCGAAGGACATTTTTTCGTCGCATTGCGAACCGAAGGTCATGGTCCCCATGCAAATCTCCGACACCACCAAGCCGCTTTTTCCTAACCGACGCTTTCTCATAAGTTTGAACGATTCCGATCTGGGGAGGAGGGTAAGGGCAATGGTCCCATGGGGACAAGGTTGCCGTTGAAAGGACTAGGGAACGGGTTCGACCCTTGCGCTACCGCTGGGCCGTGCGATGAAGGCGTTGGCCGACTGCGGGAAGGCCTGCCGATAGGCTTTTTCGATCCATTCCATGGTGGCTTGGACAGCGTCTGCACGGACCAGCGCGATGATGGAGCCGCCGAACCCGCCACCGGTCATTCGCGCTCCGAAAACGCCGAATCTCGAGGGAAGTTCCTTGAGGGAGGTCACCAAAAAATCGAGTTCGGGACAGCTGATTTCATAGTCATTCCGCATCGACTCGTGGCTCTCGTACATGAGCCGTCCGGCCTCCCGCCAGTCCTGAGATTGAAACGCATCCGCCGCGGCCTGGGTTCGATGATTCTCGGAGATCACGTGGCGGACCCGGCGCCGAAGCGTGTCTTCGGAACGAAGTTTTGCTTCAAGCCCCTCGAGCGAATCGAGTTCCCGGAGCGATGAAATACCGAGGCGTTCAACCGCATCACGGCATTGCGAGCGTCGCTCGGCGTAGCCGCTCTCCGCGAGGGCGTGCTTGACGTTTGAATCGATGATCAAAAAAGCGATGTCGTTACTCTGGAGACTGATGGACTCAAAGGCGTTGGTTTGGCAATCAAGCAGGAGGGCCGCTTTGGGGAGGCAACAGGAAACCGCGAACTGGTCCATGATGCCGCAGGGAACGCCCGCGAAGCGATGTTCTGCGGCTTGGCAAAGTTGGGCGCGTTCGAGCGGATCGAGATGAAAGCCGCCCACCGCTTCGGCCATCAGGGCGGTGGCTACCTCGATCGCCGCGCTGCTGCTTAACCCGGCCCCAAGGGGAATGCGGGAGTCGATGAGGGCGTCGAACCCGGTCAGTGGCAGCCCTTTTTCGGCATAGCCGGCGAGGACACCGCGCGGGTAGGCCATCCAACCCTCTTGGGGGCGAGGCTCGAAATCGTTGATGGCGGCGGAGGTCGTCTCTTTTTGCGCCTTGCTGACAAAGTTGAAGGTGTTCGTCTGATTGGGAGCAGCAGCCATCATGAGATGCCGATCGATTGCCATGGGGAGAACAAAACCATCATTGTAGTCGGTATGCTCCCCAATCAGATTGACCCGGCCCGGGGCCAGGGCGAGATGGGTCGCCCGGCACTGAAACACCTCAGAGAAGTCTTCAAGAAGACGGCGACTCTGATCGTTTGGTTGAGGTTCGCCCGATGACATGGGGAGGAACTTAATCGTATCGACCGCAAATGAGCCAGTGGAATCCCGAAGCTGGTGAACGGTTGAAGCGATCAAGATCGGTGATCACGGCAGGTTTCTTCCGGAAGGGAACCGTTGCGAGAACCTAGGGATTAGGATCGAGGATTCTCCGGGGAGGGACCACCGTTGCGAATTGATGGATCCCTATTGCCTCTCAAAGGACACCGCGTATAGTTTCAAATCATGAAGAGAGACTTCAGGTGGATCTGGGGGATGCTGGGGTTCGTTGTGGCTTCGGAAGGGTTGGCAGCGGAGGATTTGGTGACGGGGCCTCCTCCGGAAACGGCGCTTGCGGCGGTTCCGTGTTATGCCAATACGGGCTCTTACGCGGGGCGGGAGTCATTTGATGCCGCCGCCGAGATCGCTTCGAGTCCGGGCCTGTTACTTTTCATTCACGTGCTCAACCGCAATACCGCCCCGGTGATTCGTGGCGTGGACCATCTGGCACGGGAATATGGCCTCTTCGGGTTCAAGTCTTTTGTGGTCACCCTTTCGGACGATCGAACGGCGGCCGAGGAGCAACTCCGGCGCGTCAATGGATCGTTGCGATTGAACCAACCAATGGTCCTGAGCCTGGATGGACTCGATGGTCCCGGCGGGTTGGCCCTCAATCGCCGCTGCACCCTCTCGGTCATCGCCGTCAACGCCGGAAGGGTGGTGGGGTCTCTTGGATTGACCGATACCGGGCTCCATGATCTGGAGCGGATCCGTGCCCTTGCCGAGACGGCGATTGGTCCCATTCCCGAGGATCGATCTGAGTTGGTGGCGCGGGCTGCTGCAACGCTTCCCGAGGATGTGGAATCCTTGCGGGCCTTGGCGGCTCAACAGGCGGTGGAGCTCTATCGTTTTCATCAGCAGACGGCAGCGGATCATGCGAATTCAAGGCGATACGACAGGCGAGGTCGCGAACGGATGAACCGCTCGCAGGCCTCCGAGATGCGACGAACCAATCGGCCAAGGGATCGAGTTCGCGCCAGCGAGGCCCCCGAGCCGGAAGGCCCGAAAGCCGATGGCGCCAAGCCTAAGCGTCGTGGCAAAGCGCCCGAGGATGCGACCCTCAATTCGTTGCTTCGATCCTACATCCGAAAGACAAATGATCCGGCCCGGGTGGAGGAGATCTTTGGTCAGATCGAGAAACGTCGCCAAGAGTCGGATCGATTGCACCAGCAAGCGATCGAGATGTTTCAATTGATGCTGAGTTTTCCGGATCGTTACGGGACCGAGGAGGCGCAGGTCAAAGCCCGGGCCTTTTTGAGAGAGCACAATGCTCAATGAGAGGTTGTCACTCCAAAGCCTTATGCATCGGTCTGACGCTGGGGGTGCTTGCCGCTCCGAACTTTGGGATCCCGCTTCAGGCAGGGGATGTGAACCAGGCGCCGTTCCACTTTGGTAACGACATTTCGCCGATCCTGGCGAAAGTGGGCTGTTCTGCGGCCGAGTGTCACGGAGGGGCGACGGGTCAGGGTGGATTCAAACTCTCCTTGTTTGCTGAGAATCCCGCTCTGGATTACGAGGCGATCGTGGAGGAACTCGATGGCCGTCGAATCGATCGAACTGGCCCGGCAAGGAGTCTCTTTCTCAGGAAACCCACTCGATCCGGTGTGGGACACAAAGGGGGGCGATTACTTCATCGCGAGGATCGGCTCTACGGCATTCTCCATGATTGGATTCGTGCCGGGGCGCCCTTTGAGCGGGGGACGAAGGAAACGCTGGCGGGATTGAGGATCGAGGTAGTCGAGGATCGTTGTGCGGTCACCGCGGAATTCTCGACTGACTCCGGGCGTTCGCAACGGGATGTGACTCATCTCGCCGTTCTGCAATCGAGCAACGAGCGAGTCGGGACGATCAACGAGGCCGGCCAGATTCGTTCGGTTGGGCCCGGTGAGACATGGTTGCTGGCTCGCTACGGGAAACTGAGTGCTCGAGTGGCGTTTCGCATTCCCTTCACTCAGGCCCGCCTCGGGAATCATGGAAAAGAACCCCATGAACTGGATCGCGCATGGCATGACCGCTTGACTCAATTGGGCTTACGGTCCGTGGCTGCGTCCAATCCGTACACGCTGGCACGTCGGTTGTATTTTGATTTAACCGGTCGGCCTCCCGATCCGTTGGAACTGGAGGCGTTTGTCAATCTCCCTGCCGGCGAGAGGGTCTCCCGTACGGTGGATCGGTTGCTGGAGAGTCCGGAATTCGACCGGGTGTTTGCGCGATCGGTCGCCGGTTTCTTTGAGATCCCGGTGGCCGGCAAGGACCCGCGGAACGCAATCGAACGAAACGAGGCGCTGCGGACCTTTTTTGAGAACGTCATCCGAAACGGGAATTCGCTTTCGGAGGTGGCGCAAAAGGTCCTGGACGATTCGGTGGGGCAAACGGCCTGGCGTCACTTTGCCGATCCTCGTGACCGTGCGGAATACATCGGTCGAACGATGCTGGGGATGAGGATCGGTTGTGCGCGATGTCACAACCATCCCCTCGACCGGTGGACCAATGCCGAGCATCTGGCGTTTTCCGCGTTCTTCACCGATCCCCGCCCGGGGCCGGGCGGAATGATGATGAGCGGAAAATTCTTTCTCCCGGGATCCGGTGATGCGGTCGAGGCCGAGTTGCTCCCTGTGACCCAACGATCCGCGCCGTCCGGATTGCCGAAGGACGAGCGGGTGGCGTGGCTTGTGCTGGAGGGCGCCCGGGAGCAGTTTGCCCGCAACATGGGGAATCGGCTCTTCGCGTTGTTAGTGGGGCGTGGGCTGGTGGAGTTGCCCGATGACCATCGATTGACCAATCCCGCGGTTCATGTGCCGATGCTCGATGTTTTGTCTAGAAAGTTTCTGGAGGTGGACGGAGATCTGAGGGCGTTGGTGAGATTCATTGTGACGGCAGACCTTTACGCCATGGGAAGTCAACCTCCTCAGGCGGATGCGGTGTCGGGCGATCCGGAACTGAAGTTTCTGGCCCGCAGGGAAGCGCGTCGTCTCACAGCGGAAGAGTTGAAGGAAGCGGCCGAATTTGTTCTGGGAGTGCCGATCGAGGCCGAGGTGCCCCCCGACTCGCCCTTGGCGCGTCAATTGTATATGTTGAATAGTGGGATGCTCCGCAAAGGCTTGGCGACGGCAGGCAATCAGGTGGAAGCCATCCTGCTCTTTGAGTCGAACCCGGCCGATCAATTGTCGGCACTCTACCGGCTGATCCTCTCCCGCCCGCCGCGGTTGTCGGAGCAGGAGGCCTTTGTCCCCCTTCTCACCGGGAGCGAACCGTTGGAATCGAACCTCAAGGATTTGGCCTTCGCCTTGCTCGCGAGCCGCGAATTTGGATCAATCCGGTAATCTCAGAGCCCCAAGAGCACCATGAATCGACGTTCGTTTATTGCCACCATGGGGGCCATGCCTTTCCTGCCAGGACTGCTCTCCGGAACCGAGTTGCTCGGAAAGTCCGAGAGATCGCTCATTCTGATTTGGATGGACGGAGGCATGTCCCATATCGATACCTTTGACGGCAAGCCTGAGGCGCATCCCAACATCAGGGGCGACTTGATCTCCAAGGAGTCCAGTCTTGAAGGGGTGTTTGTGAGTGAGGGGTTGCCACGCTTGTCGAAACGGATGCCCCATTTTTCGTTGCTGCGCTCGGTGACGAGCCCGGAAGGGAATCATGATCGGGGTTCCTGTTATATGCTCACGGGGAGGCGTCCGAACCCCGTGCTCACCTATCCCTCGTATGGTGCCTTGATCGGGCAAGAGGAGATCACCCCCGACCATCCGGTGCCGCCCTATGTCGCCATTCCTGATTCGCATTATTACGCTGGTCATGGCTTCCTGCCCCTGGCCCGAGGTCCCTTTGAAATCGGGGGGCGACCCGGATCGTCCGGTTTCAAGGTGAAGGACCTGGAGCCGGCGCCGGAAATGAAACAGGCGATTGAACTTCTGAAAAAGGTGGATCAATTAGATGAGGGCGCACGCTCCGATTCAGAAATCGCGCGGGACCGGTTCTTGAATCAGGCTCAGTACCTGTCCTTGAATCCGGAGGTTCGTGGGATGTTTGATCTCAAACGGGAGAACCAGGAGACCCACCAACTCTACGGGCGGAGCTTCTTGGGGCAGTCCTGTCTCCTTGCCCGCCGCCTGGTGGAGGGGGGGGTCCGTACGGTCTTCGTCCGGGACAAGGGGTGGGACCATCACGTCGGAATCAAGCAGGCATTGACCTATGGATTCCCGCCGAAATTGGAGGCCATGGACCAGGCCGTGTCCGCGTTGCACGAGGATTTGGATCGCCGCGGGTTTCTTGATCGGGCCTTGGTGATGGTGGCGAGCGAATTTGGGCGAACGCCGCGAATCAACTCAAGTGGCGGTCGTGATCATTGGGCGCGGGCGAGTTCGGTCCTCCTCTTTGGCGCCGGCATTCGGAGGGGGGTCGTCGTCGGGGAGACCGATCCCAAAGGTGAGGCTCCCGTCGAAAGACCGGTCTCTCCGGCGGATGTGTTTTACACGGTGCTCTCGGCTTTAGGCGCCGATGTGGATCGGAGTCTCCACACGCCGGATGGTCGGCCGATTCCGATGGTGGAGGATGAGATGAGCTTGATTCGGGAGATTTTGGTCTAGGGAACGATGCCGGGCTTTCGACTTTTTGGATCCGACGGACGGCCCTCTGAACCTTGGAAAGGTGCCGGCGGTGACTTCCGCTGGAGCAAAGGAAGGAGATCTCTGGGCGGCTTGTCGGGTGGTGGCAGGGCTCTAGCCCTGGCCATTTTTCTTGGCATGGAAGCGTTATGGGGGGCGGGTCTGGTGACGGATATCCATGTC
>MDTE01190845.1_pt1 | contig 13691 bp, 18 predicted proteins | sample 811231 | NCBI WGS metagenome assembly MDTE01 (sample SAMN05326651, study PRJNA326480) | marine metagenome | isolation source: seawater | place: Indian Ocean: Red Sea | collected 2010
TTCGGTGTGATCGAAGCGTTTCTCGCCTCCTCGCCCATGTTGGTCCTGACCGAACTATCCGACCACGACGAATTCGTCGTGCACGGCCCCATACAGTCGGGCTCGGGACACTACGGGTCGTTTGACCTGGCGGGTATCTTCCGGTCATCCACAAAGTACACCGGCGTGGCACAGACGCCGCGAGAAGCGGTCATGATCACCCAGATCGCCATGAAACACGCTGTCGCGGGCCGTCCAGGCCCGACCGCCTGCCTGTTCCGCGCCAACACCCTGCGCGAGACCATATCCGATAACGCGCTACCGGAAATCCATGACAGCAGCCGGTTGCTGAACACCAGCACATCTGTGCCGCCTTCCGCTGCGCTGGACGAGGCCGCGACCGTGCTGTCGGCAGCCAGGGCGCCCGTCATCGTGGCTGGCAACGGCGTGCGAATCGCACGTGCGTTCGATTCCCTGGAACGCGTGGCTGAACTGTTGGGCGCACCGGTCGTTACCACCGTCCTGGGCAAAGGCGCGATTGCCGAAACCCATGCGCTCGCAGCCGGACCTATCGGCTATACCGGCCTGCCCCTGGCCAACGATATTGTCGGGATGGCCGACACGGTCCTTGTCGTCGGTAGCCGGCTGAAACCTCAGGATACGTGCTTCGAACATCCCAAGCTGCTGGACCCGAACCGCCAGCGCATCGTCCAGATCGACGTCGATCCGCGAAACGCATCCTGGACCATTCCCGCCGAAGTCGCCCTCATCGGCGATGCTAACGAAACACTGTGTTTGCTTCTGGAGAAGCTGGCCGGAAGGGCCGATGCTGCGGCTGCGGCAGGCCGGCGGAGGGCATTCGTGGGCCTCAAGGCCGCCCGCGAATTCTTCAACCACCCGATGCTGTCATCCGACGCACTACCGATCCTACCCCAGCGGGTGGTAGCGGAAATTCAGAAAGGCGCACCGGAAGCTGCGATTATCTGCACCGATGCCGGCAGCAACCGTCACTGGATGAATCACTTTTTTCAGACCCGGCGCACCAACAGCTATTTCGGGTCCGGCGGGCTGGGTGGCGTCAGCTGGTCCCTGCCCGCGACGCTTTGCGCCAAGATCCTCCAGCCCGAACGTCCGGCAATCGGGGTCTGCAGCGATGGCGGCTTCGCCATGCAAATGCATGTGCTGCTGACAGCGTCCCAGTACGGGGCCAACCCGATTTATGTGGTGATGAACAATTCGCGTCTCGGAATGACCGCGGAAAGCATGGGCAACCGAATCTTCGGAAACGAGTTTCCCGATACCGATTATGCGGAGATTGCACGCGCCTGTGGGGCTTGGGCCGTTCGCGCGGAAACGCCTCGGGAGCTTGGCGATAGTCTTCAGGCCGCGCTCGAACAGGACCGGCCCGCGGTCGTCGATGTGGTGATCGACAGATCCGAAAGTATGCGCGACGCCATCTACTCACCGCTCGCTCTCGAAGCGGCCGGCGGGCAACGCCCCGAATAGCATGCCACCCCTGATCACATTATGAGCCTATCGCTTGCGCCGATTGGCCCCGGCGAAAAACAGCGCTAACATTCGTCGTGACGTATCCAGACAGGGGGAGTTGTCATGTCCGAGGCCGAGATTGCCATTCCCGAAGGCTTTGCCGACGAGGAAATCCCGATCCTCAATTTCGGGCCGGTACTCACAGGTGATGCCGGTGCGCTAGAGCGTTTCGCCGCCGACCTGCGTCACGCCCAGGAAGAGATCGGGTTTTATTTCCTGGTGAACCACGGCATTCCCCAGGCATTGCTGGACCGGACCCATAACAATCTCGTCCGGTTCTTTGACCTGCCTGATGCGGAAAAGCGCAAGCACAAGAACTACATTCCGCCGGGATCGACGATCTACGTCTCCTCAACGGTCAACGAGAACACCAAGCCCGACACCAACGAGATGCTACGCATGGTGCGCGAGCGTCCAGCGGATCACCCGGCGATCAAAGCCGGGCTGCCCTATCATGGCCCCAACCAGTGGCCGGATGAAGCCCTGCTGCCCGGCTGGAAGACCGAGATGCTGGAATATTATGACGCCATGGAGCAGCTGGGCTTCGCGCTGTTGCCGGCCTACGCCCGCGCACTTGATCTGCCTGCTGACTATTTCGACGGCATGTTCGATGACCCGTTATGGTCAACCCGCAACCAACACTATCCGCCGGGGGACGCCGAGGAGAACCAGTTCGGCATCGCGCCCCACCGCGATCACGGATTTCTGACCTTGTTGCCGGTCACCGACGAACCTGGCCTGCAAATTCTGACGACGTCCGAACGCTGGCTACCCGCAAACACCATCGAGGGCGCGATCATTGTCAACACCGGCGAATTCCTGAACCGGTGGACGAACGGCCGGTTCATGGCAACGCCGCACCGGGTCCTTCCCACCAAGGGTGACCGCTACTCGCTGGCCTTCTTCTTCAGCCCCACCTGGGACACGGTCGCCGAACCGCTGCCGACCTGCTTCGGGCCGGACAACCCGCCCCGGTTCAGTCCAGTGCGGTTTCTCGACTATCGGGTCTGGTACGTGAACCAGAACTACCTCGACCACACCGACAAGGCCCGTGCCGAACCGCCGACGCCAGAAGAGAGCGAATACTCGATCTGATATCTGTGAAAAGGCCCGCCGACGTCAAGCCGGCAAGATCGGCGACAGCCAGCCAAGGATTAGACCGTACCAAAGGTGCAGGACCAGGGATGTGATCCATCCCAGCTTGTGTCCTTTCAGGCCGAAAAACCCGTCCTTCAGAAAGAACGGAACGAAGATGAACATCGCGCCAAAATACAGGATCACGGCATAGATGATGCCCTTGATATACGGCTCGCCGGGCAGATACTGGGCAAACACGGTCGCATAAAGCAGCGCAAAGGCAATGCCGTTCATCATGATGATGAAGATGCCCCAGCCATAGGGCGCCGGACCCTCGAACGAGTCTCCGAAGGTTAGCTGGGTCATCCCGCGCGGCAGGTCGATTCGCGGAAGGCCATACCGGTCGGCCCAAAGCGCCGAGACGATGAGCATGTAGGTCGCAAGAATCCCAACCAGCGAGACATGCACGAAGAATTCCAGATTCATCATTTCCCCCTATAGTCCGTCGGAACGATCTTATCCAACACCCTGCCGCGTTGCACAGCGGGCGCGCAACGGGCCGAAGCGGTTTTATAAGCATCCGGCGGCGATCATGTTCATCGTCTCGGCCCTGCCACCAGGGACTGTCTGGCCGATCGACTGATGCGCCCACACAGCGAGCGTTCGCGCTGTTCCCGCTTGCCTTCGCCCCGCACCCCCATCAGGCTACGGTTCATTCCGATAATGTTCTGAAGGGGCAGCAGATGCTTCACGAATTGCGAACTTACACCGCCCGGCCCGGCGCCATCCCGGATATCCTCAAGGTCAACGAGGAGGTCGGCCGAAAGGCGCGCGGCAACGATTACGGCGTGCTCGAAGGATACTGGTTCACAGAGATCGGACCGCTTAACCAGGTGATGCATCTGTGGCGGTACGACAGCTACGAAGAGCGCGCTCGGCTGCGCAAGGAGCTCAGCCAAAACGAAGACTGGACGATGGGATATATCCCGGTTCTCAGGCCACTACTGGTCAATCAGACCACCCGGTTTCTCAACCCGGCTAAGGAACTGGTGGCCCCGGAAACCGACGGGAACTTCTACGAATTCCGCAACTATCGCCTGAAGCCGGGAACGGCTCCGGGCTGGATGCAACGCATCCTCGATGTCATGCCGGTGCGCGAGAAATACTCAAAGAATGTGTGCGCGTGGATCGCCGAGGGTCCGAACCCCAACGAGGTCTGCCATCTTTGGGCCTATTCGAGTTTCGAAGAGCGCATGGAGGCGCGGAACGGGGTGGCCCAGGAGAAGGCCTGGCAGGAATTCGCCGCGGCGGGACGCGAGGAACTTGAAGAGATGCACTCGACACTTATCTTCCCGTCGAGCTTCTCGCCCCTGAAATAGTCAGGCCTCGCCCTCTGGCGGGAGTATTTCCTGCACGCAGACCTGATCGACGAGATGTGTCCGTCCGATATCGTCGAGATGGGCGCGCTTGTGTTCATTGGCGAGATCCGCCCCGACACCCTGGGCCATGGCCATGACGACGGTCCGGTCACTCATGTCGAGCCAGTAGGCACGGCGAACGAGCTTGCCTTCTGCATCACGCGCGAACGGATCATCGGGATTAAGGCCCAGATCAGGGCGGTAGAAATCTGGCATGACTGCGTCCTCGAAATTGTGGGCGAATTACTTCTTTGGAACAGCCTAAAATACCAACGTCTAGACCATGATCTTGCCATCCTAGACAAGGAACGTGTCCGTGCCGACCTCGTAGACATTGTCTGCGGTCTCGGCCGCCCAGACGATGTAGCAAATATACCCCTCGGCGACGAGTGCCTGAAGGTCTAATCTCGCGGCCGGGTTGAGCGGTTTGGACGCGGCGGCCAGGCGGGTCTTCCCAGCCTCCAATCACTTGAACTAAAATTTCTCGGCACGAGAACGGAGGCACACTATGAAAAAAGTCGACATGTCAAACCGCGTCGCGCGGTTCAAGGACCTGAAGCCGTACAAGCAATCGATCATGGAAAACACCGGCATCCCGGCCGAGGCGGTCGAGATCGTCTCGGCGAAGTCGGTCTACCCTGTCATGTCACCCGTCGGCTGGGAGGGCCGCTCGGCGGTCGCGCCCGTGAAGGGGCAAGACGGCCTGACGGTCACGATCGCCGAATGCCCGCCGGGCAACAATCCCGGCCTGCACAGCCATTCGAACACTATCGAGAGCTTTTTCTGCCTAAATGGCCGGTTTCGGATTTCCTGGGGCGAGAACGGGGAAAACTCGGTCGAGCTTGAACCTCTCGACTTCATCTCGGTCCCGGCTGGCGTCTACCGCGACTTCAACAACATCTCCGATGAGACCGCACGACTACTGGTGATGATCCAGAACGTGGCGGGCGACACCAAGGACGAGGTGGTTTTCCACCCCGCCGTGGGTCAGGAGATTGAAGAGAAGTTCGGCGAGGACACCGTCGAGGCGTTGGACAAGGTGGGGTTCCGGTTCGCGGACCGGATCGCCGCCGAATAGGGCCGTCTACTCGACGATTCCGAGGTTGAGCATAAGATTGCCGAAGCCAGGAACCGGAGCGGTGATTCCGAGTTTACGCAAGGCATACCGATACGTCGCCTGGTTGACCGAAATCACGCTCTTGCGAACTTTGCCTCGAGTTCCGCAACTAGCAGGACAATTCCCAGCGATCGGCCGACATCTAGCAGCGCATCGACCAGATCAAACGGGCCGGCCTGATGTGTGGGACGAGGTGATCTTGATGGACCATCCGTCGGGTCCGGGGATATAGAAGGAATCGTGTACCGATCCGGAAGTGATCTTCGACGGCTTCATCTTCTTCTTCTGGCAATAGGCCCGCATGGCCTTGACGTCATCGACCATCAAATCGACTGGAGCCACGTCGCCCGGCGTGATTTTCTTGCGGGATTTGTTGAGGATCAGATGGGTACCGCCGCGCAGTTCCAGAACCGCAAACTTTTCGGTCTCGAACACCGCCCGTAGCCCCAGATCCTGCAGGAACGCACTAGCGTCAGGGACATCCCTGACATGCAAAGAGACATGCCCGACGGCGACCGGCGGACGTTTGTCTGATTTCTTGGCCATCTTGTTTCCTTTGCCGTGTCCAAATCTGAGTGATTGAACTAGAACCGGGGGCACGTTGGTCAAGGTATCGGGCTATGATCACGCAAACCATGCGGGAGCGAATCCATGAGCTATGAAGACATTCTGTACGATACGAAGGACGGTGTCGCGACAATCACGATCAACCGCCCGGATAAGCTCAACGCGTTTCGCGGCCAGACGGTGGAGGAGATGATCGACGCCCTGCAGGATGCCGGCTGGGACAAGTCGATCGGCGTAGTCGTACTGACCGGGACTGGCAACCGCGCCTTCTCGTCCGGCGGCGACCAGTCCCTCGAGAACAAATCCACCGAAGGTTATGGCAGCCGCCGGGGCACGGCGGGAATCCCCATCGAAGAACTGCAAAACCTGATGCGGGATGTACCCAAGCCTGTCATTGCCAAGGTTCGCGGATATGCGATCGGTGGCGGCAACGTCATTGCGACGGTCAGCGACATGACGATTGCCGGCGAGGGCACGATATTCGGACAGGTCGGGCCCAGCATGGGCTCCGTCGATCCGGGCTACGGCACCGCTTATCTCGCGCGGATCGTGGGTGAAAAGAAGGCCCGCGAGATCTGGTACATGTGTCGGCAATACACGGCGCGCGAGGCGCTGGAGATGGGGCTGGTCAATGCCGTGGTTCCGGATGCGGAGCTGGATGCCGAGGTCGAACGCTGGTGCACCGACCTGATGGAGAAAAGCCCTACCGCGCTGGCCATTGCCAAGCGCTCTTTCAATGCGGACACAGACCACATAAAGGGAATCGGGGCACTCGGGTTCGAGGCGCTCAAGCTGTACTACGCAACCGACGAATCCAAGGAAGGCGGCGATGCTTTCCAGGAACGGCGCAAGCCGGAGTTCAGGAAGTACTATAAGTAGGCAATCGAAACGCCAACGGGCAGGACTATGGAACAGGACGCCAAGATTTACGTTGCCGGCCACCACGGACTGGTCGGCCAGGCGCTGGTCAGGCAACTCAACGCCCAGGGCCATGAAAACATCGTGACCTGCACCAGTGCCGAGCTCGACCTGACCGAACAGGCCGCCGTGCGCGATTTCTTCGCGACGGAGAAACCGGACTATGTCCTGGACGCCGCCGCCGTGGTCGGCGGCATCCAGGCCAACGATCAATACCCGGCGGATTTCATCGCCGGGAACATCATGATCCAGACAAACCTGATCGATACCGCCTACCGATCCGGCGTGAAGAAGTTGCTGTTTCTGGGCTCCACCTGCATCATGCCGCGCGACGCACCGCAGCCGATGAAGGAAGACTACATGCTGACCGGGCCGCTAGAGGAAACCAACCAGTGGTACGCCGTCGCCAAGATCGCCGGGATCAAGATGTGCCAGGCGTACCGGCGGCAGCACGGGTTCGACGCGATCAGCGTGCAGCCGACCAACCTGTTCGGGATCAGCGACAATTTCGACTACGAGACCTCCCACATGGTGGCGGCGCTAATCCGAAAGATGCACGACGCGAAGGTCTCGGGTGCGAATGAGGTGGTGATCTGGGGCACAGGCACACCGCGCCGCGAAATCATGTATGCCGACGATATGGCCGACGCATGCGTCTACCTGATGCAGAACTATTCCGGCGAGGAGTTCGTCAACATCGGCGTCGGCGACGATATTTCGATCACGGATTTCGCGACCCTCGTCGCCGAGGTGGTTGGGTTCGAGGGCGAGTTCGCCTACGACACATCGAAACCCGACGGCACGCCCCGCAAGCTGGTCGATGTCAGCCGGCTCAAGGGTCTGGGCTGGAACTCGAAGATCACACTTCGCGAAGGCGTTGAGCGGACCTACGCCTGGTTTGTCGAGAACGAGGACAACATCCGGACCCTTGGCGCGGAGAGTTTCGCACGCCGGACCGGCTAGACGGCGTCAGGACGCCGCGCCGCCGACCCCGACCGGGCAATAGGCCGCGCCCAGCACCGGTCCCACACGCCCATCCTGGACCAGGATCGCGCAGCTCTGGCCTTCTTCAAGGTTTAGGTTCGAAACGTCGAAGGCAGCGCCCGTCCCGTTCCACTCGCCCACGTGGCGAACCTCGCGTACGATGTTGTGGTTAGTCAGCGTCTTGCCATGGTTCTCGCCGCGCAGGACCTGCGTGGTGACCTCCTCGATGAACGTCACCAACCACACGTCTGCACGCGCATCCGGCACATCACCAAGTGAACCGGTAACCCCGCCATCCCCCTGCGCCGCCACATCCACGCTGACGCGCGGCTTGTTGTCGGCTCGCACCGTCCTGATGCGGTTCTAGACCTCGCGGCGACGCGAGCCGACCGCCTCGGTCCGGCCATCGATCACCATCTGGGGGGTGTAAACATTTCCGGTATTCCGGATCTTGACATTGTACTGACGCTGACGCTCGGTCATCTCGGGCGTGGAGAACACATCCTTCCAGCGGCCGTAGCAGCCATAGTTGAGGCGGTCCCAGTAGTCGACGTGATATTCGAGGGCGAGGATGTTCTCCTCTTCCGACAACTCACCCAGATAGGCCTCTGCCGGCGGGCAGGAATAGCAGCTCTGGGAGGTGAACAATTCGATGACCGTGAGCTGTTGGCTATCGGCAATCGCTGGCGTCTGGGTGTGAAATATGCCGGCCAGGGCAAAACCCGCGACAACGACTCGAACCGCTTTCATGTTGATTCTCCGCACACTGGTGAAACCGAACACACGTGCACATTAACAGTCCCCGGGCCGGTTTATTCCCGATTTCGCTCAAGATTGAATCGATACAGGTGATCGGCTTCACGTTTGCGTGAGATCACGAACAAATGGGTGGTCTCTCCGTCACTTACGCGGTTTCGTAATCCGGTTGTTCCGGCATGGCGCACAGGGATGGCATCAATTCTCATGGGGAACAGGGAGATCACAATGTTCACCGTTCGCAAGTACATCAAGTTTGGACTCATGACCGCCGGCGCGCTCGCGTTGGCCGTCTCGTTCAGCACGGTCGGCAGCAACGACGTGGCCGCCGATGGTCATGGCGACCGCAGTACCGCCATGAAACAGCTCGGCGGCTTGAACAAGGCGCTGGGCGGCGCTGTCGCAGGCGGCAACGCCGTAGAGGCAAACAAGGTCGCCCTGCAGATCAGCGCAATCGCGGCGCAGATCCCGCATGCGTTTAAAGGCGGTTCCCCGGGCACATCGCGTGCGAAGGCCGAAATCTGGTCGAACTGGGATGACTTCGTTAGCAAGGCGGTATCCCTCCAGGCCGCCGCTGACGTCGTGGCCGCGGACGCGACCGCCGGCAGCCTCAGCAGTGATCCGAAGAAAGTGGTCGGCAGCATCGGTGCCACCTGCGGCGCCTGCCACAAGGTCTATCGCGGTCCCAGGCAATAACGCGCGACCCGATCGAAAAGTTTTTGAGATCGCCCGGCAGAGCCGGGCGATTTCTTTTTTGGTATGATCACCGGATGATGCAGCTCGCTCGATTCTTCCCGGTCTTATTGTTCTTGGCGGTGATGTCGCCCGCCCATGCGCAATCCGGTGATCCGGCCCGCGGCGAATATATCCTGGCGATGTCGGGCTGCGTGGCTTGCCACACGGCCCCGAAAGGCGGTGCGTTTCTGGCCGGCGGCCGGGAACTGAAAACCGATTTCGGGTCTTTCTTCTCTCCCAACATCACCCCGGACCCGGAGACCGGGATCGGTGGCTGGAGCGAGGAAGACCTTGTCCGGGCCCTTCGGGAAGGCGTGTCGCCGGACGGCAAGCACTACTACCCGACCTTCCCCTACACCTCCTATGCGCGAATGACCGACCAGGACATCGCAGATCTCAAGGCATATCTCGATACGGTGCCCGCCGTGCGCAACCCCGTCCAGGGCCACGATCTCCCGTTCCCGTTCAGTATCCGCGCCAGCATGATCGGCTGGAAAATGCTGTTCTTCGACGACGCACCTTTCGAACCCGATCCGTCGCAGAGCGCGGCGTGGAACCGCGGCGCCTATCTGGTCAATGGGCCCGGGCATTGCGGTGAATGCCACACCCCGCGCAACCTGCTCGGGGTGGTTAACGCCGATCGTCCCCTGGCAGGCAACAAGAACGGGCCGGAAGGAGAAAAGGTTCCCAACATCACCCCCAGCGACGATGGCATTGGTGATTGGAGCGAGGACGATATCGTCTCCGCCCTCGAGACCGGGCTGCTACCCGACGGCGACTTTCTAGGTAGCGTCATGACGGACGTTGTGGAAGATAACACCGGAAAATTGACAGCCGACGACTTGCTCGCAATCGCGACCTACCTTAAATCGCTGCCGCCGCTTCCGAACGAGTAGCGACAAACCCCGATACGGAGAGATATCCATGCCCGCCTACTGGCTTGCACGATCTACGATCAACGACCCCGTCGAGTACAAGAAGTACACCGACCACATTCCCTCCATCATGGAGAAATATAACGGTCGTATTTTCGCGCGCGGCGGCGACAACAAGGTGTTGGAGGGTGAAACGCCCTACGAACGCTTTGTGGTCATCGAGTTCGACAGCCTGGCCGACGCGGAAGCGTGCTTCAACTCGCCGGAATATGTCGATGCCGCCAAGCACCGCAGGGTTCCCGGCGTCGCACAGAACGAACTGGTGATCGTCGATGGCGGTGACGCCACCCCGCGCTAGGGCGTTTCGGCGAACTCCGGAAACAGAGTGGCCAGTCCTTCATGGCTGGCCTCGCACACGCCGCGCTCCGTAATCAGGCCTGAAATAAGACGCGCCGGCGTCACGTCGAATGCATAGTTGGCGGCCGGTGACCCGTCCGGCGTGAGCTGGACGTCCAGGACATCTCCGTCATACGATTTACCGGAAATATGCGTGACCTCACGTTGGTCGCGCTCTTCGATGGGTATGTCACGCACCCCGTAGGAAATCGTCCAGTCGATCGTCGGCGAAGGCAGACCCACGTAGAACGGCACCCCGTTGTCGTGGGCGGCCAAGGCCTTCAGATAGGTCCCAACCTTATTCGCCACGTCCCCGGACGCGACCGTGCGGTCCGTGCCCGTGATGCACAAGTCGACCAACCCATGCTGCATCATGTGTCCGCCCGCATTGTCGGCCACGACAGCATGGGACACGCCATGCTTGCCCAACTCCCATGCGGTCAACGCCGCGCCCTGGTTGCGCGGCCGGGTTTCATCCGCCCAGACATGCACTGGAATACCCAGGTCGTGCGCCTTGTAGATGGGTGCCAGGGCGGTCCCCCAGTCCACGGTCGCAAGCCAGCCGGCATTGCAATGGGTCAGAATATTGACCGGACGGTCACGCTTCCCGGTCTCGTGGATCGCGCGAATGAACTCCAGTCCATTGTCACCAATCGCGCTGTTGATGGCGACGTCTTCATCGCAGACCTCCGCGGCGCGCGCATATGCGATCTCTACGCGTGAATCCTGCGGCTCGTTTGCCAACCGCGCCCGCATGTCATCAAGCGCCCAACGCAGGTTCACCGCCGTGGGGCGCGTCTGCATCAGCGTTTCGCAGGCGTGATCGATCCCATGGTCCGACGCGTCTTCACGCATCGCAAGCGCCATGCCGTAAGCCGCCGTCGCACCGATCAGCGGCGCGCCGCGCACCAGCATGGCACTTATTGCGTGTGCCGCATCCTCGAGCGATCGGAGACCGACCACGGTGAACGCATGGGGCAGCCGGGTCTGGTCGATAATCTCAACGGTCCAGCCATCCTCGGCCAACCAGATGGTGCGGTAGGTCTTGCCGTCGACCTTCATTCGTCCGCGGCCTTCTGAATTCGAAAACTGAAGACCCCGTCCCCTTCGATCGATTCCAACAAAGTGTCTCCGGTCGCGTCGCAGAAGTGCGCAAAGTCACGCACCGAGCCCGGATCCGTCGCGACGACTTTCAACGTCGCGCCGGGCAGCATCGTCTTCAACGCCTTCTTTGCCTTCAGCACCGGCAACGGACATTTGAGGCCGCTGGTGTCGAGAAATTCATCTTCGTTCATTTGCGAATTCGTCATCTGTTCGGATTGACCATTTTTCTAATATACGAATACACTAATTCAATGGATCCCGCGGCGCTTCAGGAACAGGCTGCTCAGGCGAGCCGTCTGCTCAAGTCTCTCGCGAATGAGCGCCGGCTCCTCATACTGTGCCATCTCAGCCAGGGCGAAAAGTCCGTCGGCGAACTTGAGCCTCTCGTCGGCCTCAGCCAATCGGCCCTGTCCCAACATCTTGCACGTTTGCGTCGGGAAAGACTTGTCACGACCCGCCGCGAGGCGCAAACAATCTTCTATTCGATTTTCAGCGATGAAGCCCGCGCGGTGCTTGCGACGCTTTACGAGCTGTATTGCGCGGAACCGGACGGTGAAAACCGCAAATTGGGCTGAACAACGGCCCCAGAAAGAGACTATTCGATGGCGTCAGAAGATCCCCAAGGAACCCAGGTCATCATGCTATCGCCCGAGGAGGTGAAGCAGCGCATGGAGGCGGGAACCGCCTATGTCGTCGATGTGCGGGAGCCCAACGAATATTCGGACGCACGACTGGCCAACACCAAGCTGGTGCCGCTATCCGCATTCGACCCGTCGGAGATAGACCCGCCCGAGGAGAAAGACCTGATCCTGCATTGCCGTTCCGCGCGCCGCTGCGGGATCGCGGCCGAGCAACTTGTCGCACAGGGCCACACCGGGACGATTTACCGGATGTCGGGCGGCATCCTGCAATGGATCGCCGAGGGGCTGCCGGTCGAATCCGGTTAACGTGACGGGACAGAGAACCGAGCCAACCAAAAGCCAACACCACGCCGTCCACATAGCCAATGAGCATTTACCTCCCCATCGCCGAAATGTCTGTCGACGTTTTTCTCATCTTTCTGATGGGCGGTGGCGTCGGTTTCCTGTCGGGGCTTTTCGGCATCGGCGGCGGCTTCCTGATGACTCCGCTGCTGATCTTCATCGGGATCACCCCGGCCGTTGCCGTTGCGACCGAGGCCAACCAGATCGTCGCCGCATCCGTATCCGGCGTCCTCGCCCATATGCGTCGGCGCAACGTGGACTTCAAAATGGGCACCGTCCTCACGGTCGGCGGTTTTGCCGGATCGAGTGTCGGCGTCTGGTTTTTCACCTTCCTGCGTGAAATCGGCCAGGTCGACCTGCTGGTCCAGCTCAGTTACGTGCTGTTTCTCGGTATCGTCGGCTTCCTGATGCTGTTCGAAAGTGTCCGTGCGATCTTCCGCAACCGATCCGGCGCGGCATCGCGCGGCAAGTTGCACCAGCACACCTGGCTGCACGGGCTGCCGTTCAAGATGCGCTTCCGACGCTCGCGCCTGTATATCAGCGCCCTCTTGCCGCTCGGGATCGGTTTCTTCGTCGGCATTCTTGCCGCCATCATGGGTGTCGGCGGCGGGTTCCTGATGGTTCCCGCCATGATCTATCTGCTCGGCATGCCCACATCCGTGGTCGTCGGCACCTCACTGTTCCAGATCATTTTCGTCACCGCCAACGTCACATTCCTGCAGGCGGTGAACAACCAGACGGTCGACGTGGTGCTGGCGCTCCTGCTGCTGACCGGTGCGGTCATCGGGGCCCAACTGGGCACCAAAGCGGGCGGCCGCCTGCGCGGTGAGGAGTTGCGCGGACTGCTTGCGCTCTTGGTGCTGGGCGTTTGTGCGAAGATCGGGATCGAGTTGTTCTCGACCCCCGAGGACATCTATTCGATCAGCGAAACGCCGGGATTCGGACTGTGATCGGGCTCCACCATATCAGCACCTGGCCACGGGTCGTCCTGATGATCTTCGGGATGCTGGCGCTGCTCCAGATTCCGGCAGACGCGGCTCGCGACGATGCGCTGGCTGTCGATCTCAGCGAGGAGTTGATCGGCATCAGCACCGGCTTCACCGGAGCCGATGTTCTACTCTTTGGCGCAACCAACGGCGAGGGCGACGTCATCGTCGTAGTGCGCTCCTCAAGCAGCCAGGTCATCGTGCGCCGCAAAGAACGGATCGCGGGTATCTGGGTCAACAATGACGAA
>MDTE01051498.1_pt1 | contig 13690 bp, 16 predicted proteins | sample 811231 | NCBI WGS metagenome assembly MDTE01 (sample SAMN05326651, study PRJNA326480) | marine metagenome | isolation source: seawater | place: Indian Ocean: Red Sea | collected 2010
CATACGCTAATTTAATAAATTTAGATACTTTTAAAGGAGAGTCACTTTTTCGATTTAACATGTAATTTGCCTATATATTCCTCAAATTCTTCAACCTCTTTGAAATTTGTGTATACAGAAGCAAATCTAATATAAGCGATTTTATCTAAATCTTTTAAGCTCTCCATAACCATTTTTCCAATAATACTAGATTGAATTTCTGGCTGACCCATTTCTTCGAGTTCTCTAGATATTTTTGAAACAAGTTTTTCAATAGTTTCGCTATCTATAGGTCTTTTCTTTAGTGCTATAAAAAGTGATTTAGCTAATTTTTCTCTATCAAAAGGAGATTTACGACCATTCTTTTTAATAACAGTTAATTCTCTAAATTGAACTCTTTCAAACGTTGTGAATCTTTGACCGCCACCACAAGTGCAGCTTCTTCTTCTTCTTATAGCAGTGCCATCCTCTGTGGGTCTAGAGTCAACTACTGATGTATCTTTTTCTCTACAAAATGGACAAAGCATAATTTAGTTTTTTAGCAAATGATTATATATAGGAAATTTAGAACAAAGTTCAATTACTTCTTTTCTTACTTCTGACTCTATAATGCTATTATCATTTGGATTTTGGGATAAACCTTTTATAACTTTAGTAATTAATTCACCAACTTTTTTGAATTCATTTAATCCAAAGCCTCTGGTTGTTGCTGCTTGAGAACCAAGTCTAATGCCCGAGGTAATAGTCATTTTTTCTGTATCAAAAGGTATTCCATTTTTATTACATGTGATGTTAGCTTTGCATAAACTTATTTCAGCAGTTTTGCCTGTAACTTTAAAAGGTCTAAGATCAACTAACATTAAATGAGTATCTGTTCCACCGGAAAAAATTTTAAATCCATTAGATTTTAAAGTTTCAGACAAAATTTTAGCATTAGCTAAAACAGATTTAATATACTCTTTAAATGAAGGTTTTAAAGCTTCTTGAAAGGCTACAGCTTTAGCGGCAACAACGTGCATTAAAGGTCCACCTTGATATCCTGGAAACACTGCAGAATTAAATTTTTTTATTAAATCCTCTCTATTCGTTAGAATAATTCCGCCTCTAGCACCTCTTAAAACCTTATGAGTTGTTGATGTAACAACGTCGGCATAATCAACAGGATTTGGATAACCTTTGCCTGCAACCAATCCAGAAAAATGAGCCATGTCAACCATAAGATAAGCGTTAACACTGTCAGCTATTTTTCTAAATTTTTTAAAATCTATAATTCTTGAATAAGCGCTGCCTCCTGCAATAATAAGTTTAGGCTTATGTTCTTTCGCTAGTTTTTCAACTTCAGAATAATCTATTAAGCCAGTTTCTTTATTTACATCGTAATGAAATGATTTTAACCATTTTCCAGAAATTGAAACTTTAGCACCGTGAGTTAAATGACCTCCTGAATTTAAGCTCATACCAAGTATAGGGTCTCCTGGACTCAAAAGAGCTAAATATACGGCTCCATTAGCTTGGGCTCCAGAGTGTGGTTGAACATTAGCATATTTACAGTTGTACAATTTTTTAACTCTTTCTAATGCTAATTCTTCTGCTTTATCGACAAATTCACATCCTCCATAATATCTTTTAGATGGATAACCCTCGGCATATTTATTTGTCATTATAGAGCCTTGAGCATCTAATACTGCTTTTGAAACAATATTTTCAGAAGCAATTAATTCTATGTGTTGCTGTTGTCTTTCAAGTTCTAGTTTTATTGAATTATATAAATCTGGATCAGTTTTTGACAAATCACTATCAAAAAAATTCTGATAATCGTCAGAGGAATATTTTACAAATTTTGACATCTTGTTTAAATTTTTTTTACTCTTCTAAGATGCCTGCCACCCTCAAATTTTGTTTTAAGAAAAACTTTTATTAATTTCATAGCTTCATCTTTTTTTATTAATCTTGATCCTAGTGCTATGATATTAGCATTATTATGTTCTCTGGACAAACGTGTAGATTTGGCGTTATAGCAGACTGCAGCCCTTATTCCCTTAGTTTTATTTGCAGATATTGCCATTCCGGTACCCGATCCACATACAAGAATACCAATATCGCTTCTTTTAGAAGCAACCCTTTTGGCAATTTTTTTAGCATAATCAGGATAATCTACTGAATTGGTTTTGTGTGGACCAAGATCTATTAGAGGAATTTCTTTATTAATAAAATAAGATTTAATATATTCTTTTAAATTATATCCAGCGTGATCAGATGAAATGCAGATTTTCTTAAAAATAGAATTCAATTTCAATTAAATTTGTAATCTAAAACGCAAGCCACTAAATGGACTCTATTTTCTTCTCCACCATTAAAGGCATTGTGATATTTAGTATTATTAGTAATCCATGCCGATCCATCAGCTGGTAAATGTTTAGCAACTTCCTCTATAACCATTATAGAACCTGGATTTGTAATTATCGGCACATGTAATCTTGGTTCAGGGTCTCTGTGCCAGCTTAAAGTTGATCTTGGTTCTTTTAAAAGTATTCTTACTCTTCCTAATTTAAATTTTGAGGATAGTTTTTCATAAACTTCTTTGAAGTAAGTTTTTTCATATTCTTTTATAAATTCAGTATATTCAGACTCATTAATAGCTGTATCTCTTTTAGCTTCTTTTCCAGTATGATCTGGTTTAGTCCAGAAAATTCCTCTAGCTTTATTTCCTTTAATCGAGTCTGGTTGTCCAGGAATTTGGTTTAAACAAATAGCGCCAAAATGAGATATGCCTCCAGCTGTATCATATTTTTTTATTTTTAAAACTTCATGAAGGGCTCCTTGAAGTTTAGATATATCAAACTTCATATTTTCTATTTTATAAAAATCTTTATGTAAATTTCTGTTGTTCACCATTAACTATTCCTTTAGATTAGTTTATTATAAATGTATAATATATTAATTGTCACATCGTATAAACATTTTTAATTTATGAAAATACTTGGTAAATATCCTAACTTGAGATTGAGAAGGGTTCGCAAAAGCGACTGGATTAGAAGACTGGTATCAGAAAATAAACTATCTGCTGACGATTTAATATTACCTATTTTTGTTCGGGAAGGAAAAAGTAAAATTGAACCTATAAAATCAATGCCAGGGATAAATCGATATAGTGTTGATAAATTAAGTTATGTAGTAGAAAAAGCGTGTAACTTTAAAATACCTCTAATAGCTTTATTTCCTTATACTCCTGATAACAAAAAAAATAATTACGGTACAGAGGCCCTAAATAGGAACAACCTTGTTTGTAGGGCTCTAAAAATAATAAAAAAAAATTTTAAAGAAATAGGAACAATGTGTGATGTGGCACTAGATCCGTATACCTCACATGGTCATGATGGAATTTTTTTAAATGGAGATGTAGATAATGACAAAACAATAAAAATTTTAGCTAAACAGGCACTACTCCAAGCACAAATGGGCTGTGATATTATAGCTCCCTCAGACATGATGGATGGGAGAGTTGCTGAGATAAGAAAAACTTTAGATAAAAATAATTTTAAAAATACGAAAATATTGTCTTATGCTGTAAAATATGCCTCAAATTTTTATGGACCATTTAGGGACGCTGTCGGTTCTAAAAGAAGATTAAAGGGAACTAAAAAAACTTATCAAATGGATTTTAGAAATTCTCAAGAGGCTTTAAGAGAAGTAGCTGTTGATATAAATGAAGGAGCTGACATGATAATGGTTAAACCTGGTATGCCTTACCTTGATATAATCAAAACGATTAAAGATAGCTTTAAAATACCAGTTATTTCTTACCAAGTATCAGGAGAGTTTAGCCTTATTAAAAATGGTATTAAAAATAAATTAATAAATGAAGATAGTATATTAGAAAGTTTAACTTCTCTAAAAAGAGCTGGATCCTCTGCGATAGTAACTTATTTTGCACTAGATGTAGCAAAAAAACTAAAATCTAATTAAAATAATTTTCAAGTAATACTCTAGATTTTGGTAAATTAAGGTTATTTGGTAAAAAAAACTTATTTAGCATTATGCTTCTTGTAAAAATTAAAGATTTTTTTATTAAATGATTATTAATAGTTGTTGGTATAACATTTTTAATCAAGAATGATGGTATTTGATATTTTGAGTTATCAATGTCAATAGTAACCAACTTATTATCATCATAACTCTCTGAGTTATATTGGCTTATATTGGTATCAAAACCAAGTTCCTTGATTAAACTTAATTCCCAATAAACAAATAAAATAATCCATTGATCATGATAGAAATTTTTTAAAAGTTTTTCTAAAGAATTGTAAATATTTTTGTAGGGTTGTGACTCTGGTAATAGGACATTTAATAAAGAGGTTAAAGACATTAATGCAGCTGATCTTTTTTTATCGTTAAAATATTTTGGTGAAATGGCCTCAACTAATTCAGTTTTAAAATATCCAATTTTATTTTCGTTTTTTGAAGTGTAAAAAATAAAGATTTTATTAGAAATTTGAAGATAATTTCTTATTTTTCTAGAATTGCCTCCATATACGATACCACTAACTTTTCCAAATGTATTAGTAAATACATTTATGATGTTTGCATTCTCTCTGAACTTTCTTTTAGATAAAAGATATCCCTCGTCTTCCCAATTCATTTTATATCTTTAAATCATTTATTAATTTTTTAGCCGCATTTTGTTCAGCAATTTTTTTTGAACCACCTATTCCTAGGTATTTTTTTGAATTCTTAATTTGTACTTCTGCCTTGAATGTGGGTTGATGTTTAGGGCCTGATTGTTTAAATATTTTATAGTTAGGTAATTGTTTGTACCTTTTTAAACTGTATTCTTGAAGCATTGTTTTAGAGTCAATAATGGTAATATTTGACTTGATTAAAAACTCTTTCCAATTCTTTTTTATGAATTTTTCTGCAATCTCTAAATCTTGATCCAGGAAAATAGCTCCAATTAAAGCTTCCAAACCATCGCTTAAAATCTTCTCGTTTTTTTTATCAAGTTTTTTTTGAGAGTCCCCAACAAAAATATATTTATCTAAACCTATTTTTTTTGATATTTGATAACAAGTTTTTTTATTTACTAAATTAGCAAATTTTTTATCTAGAATGCCTTCCTTTTCATTGGGATAGATTTTAAGAAGAGCATTAGAAAGTACTAAACCTAGTACCCTATCACCTAAAAATTCAAGTTTTTCGTTGTTGTTATTGTTGTTGTAACTTTTATGTGTGAGACTTTTTTTTAAAATCTCTTTGTTATTGAAACTTATTCCTATTGCTTTTTCTAAAGTTAAAAACTTTTTATTCTTCATAATTTTTTAAAAAAACGATCTGTTCTTAATGAGTTGCTCCAGTTCCATAATTTAAGAATACTCCCTTGCACAGTATCATTTGAAAAGAAAATTAAGCTAGCTTTTCCAACTAAGTTTAAATCACTTACATAGCCTACGCTGCTTAAAAATCTGCTATCTCTAGAACAATCTCTATTATCTCCTAAGAAAAAATAATGATTTAATGGAACTTTATATTTATCAGTATTTTGAATTGTTCCGACTTTGTTGTAAACAGCTATATGTTTAAAACCATTTGGAAGAGTTTCTTCATAAGCATTAACTGTTATTGAAGAAGTTCCACATCTTATTATTTCATCAATCTTTACTTCTTTTCTGGATATTTCATTGTTGTTGATATAAAGCTTCCCATTTAAAAATTGTATTTCATCTCCGGGTAAACCAATTAACCTTTTTATATAGTCGGTTCTATTATCTGACGGTGTCTTGAAAACTACAAGATCTCCGTATTTAGGTTCCTCTTTTAGTACTCTTTTGTTATAGATATTTGGACTAAATGGGAAAGAGTGCTTGCTATATCCATATGAATATTTTGATACAAAAATTCTGTCACCTATTAAAAAAGTCGGCTCCATAGATGAAGAAGGTATATAAAAAGGTTGGAAAAATAACGACCTTATAAATACTGCAATAATTAACGCATATATAATTGTTTTTAAATTTTCAAAAATAGTTTTTACAAGGCTTTTTTTCATAAAATAGTTAAAATTACAAATGCAATGGCGAATGGTTTATCGTCTGAGATTGAAAGAAATATTTTGAACTTTTTGTTTTTGATAGTCTTATATAAAATTTTAAGACTCTTACCAGTAACTTTTACAAAAGGTTTTCCATTTTTATCATTTTTAATCTCAATTTCTTTAAAACTTAATCCCTTTGAAATACCAGTTCCGAGAGATTTAGAAAAAGCTTCTTTAGCAGCAAATCTAGAGGCGAAGCAAGAATAATTATTTTTTCTTCTCTCGCATAATTTAATTTCTGATTTTGAAAAAATCTTATTTTTAAATTTTTTATTGGATTTAATAATTTTTTTAACTCTTTCAACTCTAATTATATCAGTTCCAGATCCATAAATTTTCATAATCAAATGATTTTTTTAAATTTTTTTATTGCACTCTTTAATCCAATAAAGATAGATTCTCCAACTAAAAAATGCCCTATATTAAACTCGCTTATATCTTTAATTCTAGATAAAATCTTTGCTGACTTGAATGTAAGTCCATGCCCTGCATGAATTTCTAAACCTAAATTAGCCGCTAAACTCACGGCCCTTTTTATTTTATTAAGCTCATTTTTATAAGATTTTTTCTTATTAATGGCATTACAAATTTTTCCAGTATGAATTTCGATGCAGTCTGCTTCGATTTCTTTTGCAATTCTTATATCCTTCAAGCTTGGTTCAATAAATAAGCTAATTCTTGAACCATTTTTTTTTAAAATTTTAATTAATTTTTTAAGAAAACCTTTCTTATAATTAAGATTTAAACCTCCTTCAGTTGTTATTTCTTTCCTTTTTTCTGGAACTATACAAATAAACGAAGGCTTTTGCTTCTTGGCAATTTTTAACATTTCTTGGGTTGCTGCTATTTCTAAATTTAATGGTATTTTTAATTTTGATTTAATTTCTTTTAAATCTTTTTCATTAATGTGACGTCTGTCTTCTCTTAAATGTATTGTTATAGAGTCCGCTCCATATTTTTCAGATAACAAGGCTGCTCTGAGAGGACTTGGATAAATTTCACCTCGAGCATTTCTAACTGTTGCTACATGATCTATATTAACACCCAATCTTATTCTTGGCATTAAATACCTCTAGAACCTGGTTTTACAGCTTTAATAGATAATAAGGTTTCTGGTAAATTATTTTTATCGTATGTTGGAATATTAATTTCAATTTGAGAAACAATTTTACTTTTAATTACAGATTTTCCTTGCGATCTATCTATAAGACATGCGAATCCCACAGTTTCTGCCTCAGACTTTTTTATTATTTCAACACATTCTAAGCTAGACTTTCCGGTTGTGATAACATCTTCAACTATTAATACTTTTGAAGACTTTGGAATTGTGAAATCTCTCCTTAAAGTAAAATTATTGTTAATTCTTTCAGCAAAAATTGCTTCTTTGTTTAAAAGTTTGCCCATCTCATATCCAATAACAATTCCTCCTATTGCAGGTGAAAGTATTAGATCAATTTTTTTAAATTCATTTTTAATTTTATCAGCTAAAGAGGAGCAAATTTTTCTTGATAAATTAGGTTTGCTTAATAGTTGGGCGCATTGAATATATTTTGAACTGTGTAGTCCTGAGGACAATATAAAATGACCTTCTAAAAGAGCTTTACTTTCTTTTAAAATTTCTAAAGATTCTTTGTATGAAAGCATTTTTTTTCTGTTTATGACGAATAATTTTAAAATTCAAATGTTTTTGTTTTATCTGACTTATTAAGTTTGTAAAGTTTTTTAAATCATTTATTTGTAAATCGAAAGAGAAAGTGAGAAATTTATCCTTTCTTTCTAAAAGCTCTACGTTCAATATATTACTGCCATTAGTGCCAATTATAGTGCTTACTTCACCTAGCACTCCTGGTTGATGAGGTAAATCTATTTCTAGAGTTGTAAAATATTCTTTATTTTTTTTTGTTTTATTATCAACTAATTTGTCTTGCCAATATCGTCTTATAGCTGCCCTTGCTTTACCAGTTTTGGCTGATGACAGCCAATGTAAAGAAGGTGAGATTTTTTTTGAAGTTATAATTTTAATCATATCTCCATTTTTTAAAATTGTTTGAAGAGGAAGTTCGGTCCCATTTACATAACAACCAACAGCAGTATCTCCTATTTTGGTGTGAACTGCGTAAGCAAAATCTATCGCTGTACCGTTTTTTGGTAATTTTATTACTGCACCCTTAGGAGTGAAACAAAAGACATTATCTTGAAACATTTGTAATTTAGTAAATTCATAATAATGTTCTGGACTATTACCTCTTTCAATAATTTCTACTAAATCTCTTAACCAATCATATTCTTTCCATGATAACTCTGAAAATTTTTCAGATGATTTATATTTCCAATGTGAAGCTATGCCTCTTTCAGCAAATTCATGCATTTCCTCTGTACGGATTTGAATTTCAATACGGTGTTTTTTTGGACCAATTAAAGATGTATGAATAGATTTGTAATTGTTTATTTTAGGTGTTGAAATATAATCTTTAAATTTTCCTGGAATAGCAGAGTATGTACTATGAAAAATTCCTAATGTTTTATAACATTCATCAATGTTGTCTACTATAACTCTAAAACCAACAATATCGGTTAATTGCTCTAGAGAGATTTTTTTCTTTTGAATTTTTCTCCATATTGAAAATGGAGTTTTTTCTCTTCCGGTTATTCTAGCTTTAACTTTATTTTTTTTTAACAGATCTATTAATTCTGAGGAAATTGAATTAAAGTTATCTTCTCTATGATTTTTAATAAACTTTAATCTTTCTTGAATCAAATCTCTGGCATCTTTATTTAAAAATGCAAATGATAAATCTTCTAATTCATCTCTTATCCTGTTCATGCCCATTCTATCTGCTAACGGTGCGTAAATTTCCATTGTCTCTTTAGCTTTTCTGATTTTTTTATTTTCATCTTTCACAAATTGTAGTGTTCTCATATTATGTAATCTATCAGCGAGCTTTACTAATAAAACTCTTATATCTTTAGATGTTGCTAATATTAATTTTCTAAAATTCTCCGCTTTAGAGTTTTCAGCTGCCTTATCCTCAAGTTCAGAAATTTTTGTAACTCCATCTACTAAATCAGCTACTTCTTTTCCAAATTCCTTAACTACTGAATTATATGTGATTTTTGTGTCCTCAATAGTATCATGCAACAAACCCGTTGTTATTGTTGCACTGTCTAATTTTAAATCTGAAAGTATATCAGCTACTGCTAATGGATGTATTATGTATGGAACACCTTCATCTCTTTTTTGATTTTTATGAGCGTTTAATGCAAACTGATAAGCTTTTGAAAGAATGCTCGGATTTAAAAATTTATTATATGATTTTACTTTATTAATTAAATCTTCATTATTGATCATAAATCTATTATAACACTTTCCTTCATTCTTGTAATCTCATTCCTTTTTTCAAAATTGAGTTTTTTTATTAAAAAATCTATTTTTTTATTAGTTATTGGATGTTTCCAATTAGAATTAATATCGTTTAGGGGGTATAAAACAAAATTTCTCAAATGCGCTTTAGGATGAGGTATATTTAATCTCTTATTATTTAAGATTTGTCCTTTAAAATCAATTATATCTATATCACACGTTCTTGGAGCATTTTTTAAATTTCTTTTTCTATCCATTTTCTTCTCAACTATAAAAATTTCTTTTAACAAATATTCAGGCTTTAAATTGTATTCAATTTCAATAATAATATTAATAAACTTAGGATTCTTTTTGTTAGGATAAGATGGTGTTTCAAAAAAATTAGATATTTTTTTTATTTTTATTTTCTTATTTTTTAATAAACTAACTGCTTTTTTAACATTATCGAATCTATTTCCAAATTTTGAATTTAAATTTGAGCCTATACTTAAATAAATCATTATTTGTTTCTGCTTAAAATTCTTGCTTGTTCTCTTCTCCAGTCTTTCTTTTTTTTTGCCAGTCTTTTATCATATAACTTTTTTCCTTTTGCAACTGCCAACTGAATTTTTGCCTTACCTTTAGAAAAATATAGTTTAGTTGGAACAATTGTTAATCCTTCTTGATTAATTCTTCCAATCAAATTGTTAATTTCTTTTTTGTTCAGTAGTAATTTACGATCGCATTTGGGATCATGATTATTATAACTTGATTGTCTATAAAGCGGTATGTGAGAATTTATTAAGTAAATTTCCCCGTTTTTATCTAAGGCATATGAATCAGCTATACTAGCTTTCCCATCTCTAAGTGATTTGACTTCTGAACCCTTAAGAACAATGCCAGCCTCAAAAAATTCTTTAAGATAATAATTAAAACCGGCTTTTCTATTCAAGCAAATTATTTTTTGTCCAGAGCTCTTTAAATTTTTCATTAAAGTAACTTAGCAAATTTAAGTGCATCTTTTACCGCTGTTTTGGTTTCATCCATTACTTTAACTAAAGGCAGACGCACATCATCTGGTGCAAGTTTTAACAATGAGGCCGCATATTTAACTGGTGATGGATTACTTTCAATAAACAAAGCTTTATGTAAAGGTTTTAAAATATTATTTATTTCTTCAGCTTTGGTTTGCATATTCTTATCTCCAGTTTTAAGAGAAGCGAACTGAAACTCCGAACACAATTTTGCTGCTACATTAGCAGTTACACTAATACACCCTTTGCCTCCTCTTCTATTAAATTCTAATGCATTGTGATCTTCGCCGGTTAACTGTAAAAATTCATCTCCCATAGCTTTTAATTGTTGATCAACTCTATTTAAATCTCCAGTAGCATCTTTGACACCTAAAATATTTTTTAATTCAAATAATCTAGCCATAGTATCAACTTTCATGTCAATTACAGATCTAGATGGAATGTTGTATATAATTATTGGTATTCCAACATTGTCATTAATTTTTTTATAGTGCTGATACAATCCTTCTTGAGTTGGTTTGTTATAATATGGAGTAACAATTAACAATCCATTTGCACCAACTTTTTCCGCATGTTTAGACAATTCAATTGCCTCGTCAGTTGAATTTGAACCAGTCCCAGCAATAACAGGAATTTTACCCTTACACTCATTAACAGAAATTTCTATAACTTTACGGTGTTCATTATGAGATAGTGTTGGCGACTCACCTGTAGTTCCAGCGGGAACTATTCCATTTGTACCGTTTTTAATATGATGGTTTATTAATTGAGCGTATTTTTCCTCATCTAGTTTGCCATCTTTAAACGGTGTGATTAAAGCAACGATTGATCCTTTGAACATAAAAATATAAGATATTTTTTTACCTTAAACTTATGCCTATTCGTATAATTAGTCTAGTAATTTTATTTATTAATTTATCAGTCTATGAAATTTCTTATGCTCAGAGTAATAATTTCATAATTCCTAAAAAGAAACCATCTATATTCAAAAAAATTGATGAAAAAAAAAATAATACAAAATTGATACTTCCGTCTAATAAACCAATAATTGACTCAAAACCTAAAACATCAATTAATTATTTTACGATGCCAGCTAAAAAACCTATCAAAGAACAGGTAAAAAAAGAAGAAAGCGTTGTTAAAAATATTCCAATTAAAGAGAATAATGTTGAAGTAAATAAAATTTCTTTAGAAAAATTTATTTATCCAAAAAAAAAGCCTTCAAGTTACAAGTCTATAGTTAGCACAAGTGAAACTTCAAAAATTTTATCAAAAAAAGATTATAAAAGAGCCAAAGAAGTTTTTAATTTAATAAGTTCTAGTAAATGGGTAAGTGCAGTGAAATTGTCAGAGAAAGTTAGTGATAAAGATTTTAGAAATTTAATTCAATGGATGTATTTAAAACAAAGAGGAAATAAGGCAACTTTCAATGACTATATTGATTTTATAAAGAGAAACCAGGAATATCCAAGAATTAATAGATTAAAATATTTAGCTGAACATAAAATAATACTTAAAAATACTACTCCCAACACAGTAATTAGGTGGTTTTCGAATAATGAACCTTTAAGCGGAACTGGAAAATTAAAATTAGCTGAAGCTTTTATTGCAAAAGGTCAAATTGATAATGCTTCAAAACTAATTAAAGAAGGATGGGTAGATGCGAAGCTGAGTAAAAACGATCTAAGATATTATAGAAATAAATTTAAGAAATATCTAACAAATGAAGATCAAATAAAAAGAGCAAGTTATTTAGCCTGGAATAACAAGTACTGGGATCTCAAAAGAATGCTTAGATATTTACCAAAGGATCAACGTGCACTTTATAATGCTAGACAAATTTTAATGAGTAATTCTTATGGAGTTGATAAATCAATTTCTGAAGTTCCAAGTCATTTAAAAAAAGACACTGGACTAGAGTATGACAGGCTTAAATGGAGAAACAGAAGAGGTAGGTTAGAGTCTTCTTTAGAAATTCTTTATTCTAATGCAAATAAATCAGAAGAAGATTTAGTGAGACCTGACCTTTGGTGGAAACAAAGAAAAAGTCTTACAAGATCTTTGATATATAAGAAGAGATACAAAACTGCTTATAAAACTGCTAGCGAACACTCTTTGTCCTATGGACCTGAATTTGCTGAAGCAGAGTGGCTATCTGGCTGGATAGCTCTTACTTTTTTAAACTCACCAGAATATGCAATTAATCATTTTCAGAATTTTTATAGTAATGTTGGATATCCAATAAGTTTGGCCAGAGGAGCTTATTGGTTAGGAAAATCCTATCAAATGTTAGGTGACGAAAATAAATCAAAAAAATATTTTAAAGAAGGTTCTAAGTTTTTAACAACTTATTATGGACAATTATCTTTTAATGAAATTAACAATGGAGAAGAATTTACATTGAATGACCAAACTTCATTTGACAAAGAGTATGAGAAAGAATTTAATAAGAATGTACTTATTAGGCACGTTATTCTTTTAAAAGAATTAGATAAAACTAAATATAGTAAAGATATAATCAAACATTTAGCTATCCTTGATATTGAAAAAGGAAGTGAAGTTTTAGCTGCAAAGTTAGCAACTGAAATTGGCAGATATGATTATGCTATTCAAATTTCAAAACAGGCCTCTTATGAAAAAAGATTTTTTAATACATACAACTATCCAATAATTACAACTCCTAGAGAAATTAACGGAAAGACGATGCCTAGACCTGAACTTATTTTAGCAATAATACGTCAAGAGAGTGAGTTTGATAGCAAAGCTAATAGCTATGTGGGGGCAAGAGGTATGATGCAGTTAATGAAGTACACAGCTAAAATTGTTGCTAAACAAGCTAAACTTCCATACAGCATCAGCGGATTAACAAAAGATCCAGAATACAATGTTAAACTAGGTTCATATTATTTTAATTCTCTTTTGGAAGATTATAACGGTGTTTTTCCATTTGCATTGGCTGCATACAATGCTGGACCAAATCGTGTTAAAACATGGAGAAGAGTAAACGGTGATCCAAGTAAAAATCAATTAAGTTATATAGATTGGATCGAGTTAATAAGATTTAAAGAGACAAGAAACTACGTGCAAAGAGTTTTGGAAAATGTCAACGTCTACAAGTTTATGCTGAATAAAGCCCCTGTAAAGATTAATGGTTTCTTTCAGTAAGAATGGCGGAAGAGGAGAGATTCGAACTCTCGGTACGATATTACTCGTACGGTTAGTTAGCAACCAACTGGTTTCAACCACTCA
>MDTE01189493.1_pt1 | contig 13690 bp, 22 predicted proteins | sample 811231 | NCBI WGS metagenome assembly MDTE01 (sample SAMN05326651, study PRJNA326480) | marine metagenome | isolation source: seawater | place: Indian Ocean: Red Sea | collected 2010
CGCACAAGGACCAGTGGGGTACCGAGAACTCAAAGACCATGGCGCATGAGGTTTACTTGTGGATCAATTTCGTGTTGGACCGGTCCATGGCAGAGACGGGTGACCTCCAAAAAGCCTTAGCTTTCTTGCACTACTTGGATGATAACATGGAAGTCATCCAGAGCGCCGCTCGCAAGATCTTTGCTGAGATCTGGCCCAACTTCCACAAGGCGAGGAAGGAAGAGGAAGCAGCAGCAGAGACAAAGAGGACAAGAAGAGTTCACTACATAAAAACATTACTCAATAGAGCAAAGGAAGTGAGCGCTGAGGATATCAGGGACGCTGCACGTAATGAGGCAGGCGCAGTTTCAGCGGTGTTCGCCGCGATCGGCGCCGGCGGCGCCATGGCGGAACCGGCAGAAGAGACGGTGCAGGCAAGGTTTAACCATCTTCAAAACAAAATAAAAGACCTTGAAGGTGCCTTGCAGAGTCACGTCTCCAGTGCCGGGGTTGTTCAGACTGGTCCCCGAGCCGGCATGCACGCAACGTGGGAGGACGCCCCTTTCGACAGGCTCAATTCCAATTACCTTGCAGGCCACCTCCTCTCGCTCAAACAAAGTCTTCGTCAGTTCAATCTCAGGCACCTGATTCCTAGAGCAGACGCCCCATACAACGACCCGGTGCCAGCCAAGAGAGATGTATACGAAGAACAAATAACAAGCTTGCAAGAGCAACTTAAAAAGCTAGAAAGCGCAGGTTTCTGATGTGGCAACCGCTCTTCAGCGTAGGTCGGTTAATAGGCGCGTCAAAGCAAAAGTCGACAAGCTTATTCTCAAATATCAATATAAAAAGGCAGAACTAGAAGAAGCCCAGCTAATCATAGCGGACGCCATGCGAGACTTTAGGGCTGCCTTTGAGGGAATAGTGAAGCATCTCCCAGAGGAGCAACGCAAAGCTCTTATGAGTACTTTAGATCAAAAAGAAGAACAACAAAAGAGGCATGAAGGGCAAAAGAAAGTACAAAAAAGAGAAGAAAACGTTGAAACTGAAGCAGATTCTGAGTTAAAATCTTTATATCGAGAAATAGCCAAAGAAACCCACCCGGACAAACTTTTGGACTTAGAGGACGAGGCACTGGAAAAGAAAACAAAACTGTTTCAACAAGCCAGTGTTGCTTCTGAGGCGAATGATTGGATGGCTTTGAGAGATATTGCCATTGAACTTGGTATCGATCCCCCACCCCCATCAAAAAAGCAAATAAAACTTTTGGAGGAATCCATAGAAAAGATAGGATCAGAGATCAAAGCAATACACAACACCGTTGCTTGGAACTGGTATCATTTTGACAGTGATGCTATGAGGCACGATTACATGAATCAATATGTGAAGACTTTTATAGAATGAGGTATAAAACTCCACAAGATTTGAGGACTGAGAGTATAGCTGAGCTAGTTGCGACTATTCTTGGCGAAGACATTGCGACCCTTAAGATCGAAAAGATTGCCATAGAAGAGTTTCTTCTTGAAGGTAAAACAAAGATAGTATGCGAAGTACAACATTCGGAAAGAACATTACATATTCAGGGCGAGGGCCGCGGCGTTGTTGACGCCCTATTCGGTGGCATGACCCGTGCGCTTGCGAAAGATTACCGCTCACTCGAAGGTATTGAATTTATTGACTTTCTTGTCTCTATAGACCCGCAACGCCGCGGCAAAAAATCAGGCACCGATTCTTACGTGAATGTCGATATACAACTGCAAAACTCTTCTAAAAGTAGAATGCATTTTTCTAGTCGTTCTCGGTCCATGATATCAGCAGCAATAAATGCTTCACTATTGGCTTTGGAGTATTTTATAAATTGTGAGCGTGCCGTATTGAAAACCTATGACGCTATCCAGCGCTGCGAAAAACACAATATGCCAGAAACCAAAGAGAAATATGTTGACCGCTTGACACGTCTTGTGGAAAACACTTCATATGAGAAAACCATAGCAGAATATAAAGGAGATATAAACTAGAGATATGAAAATGATAACGGAGGTCCGCCGGCTGCAACGTCGGTGTAAGTCGGTAGGTAATGAGGAGGGTTATAATATCGGTAAAAAGCTTTTACGAGAGTTATCCCTGCATAAGGATGGCGTTGGTCTTGCTGCAAACCAAGTAGGCATAAATAAAAGGGTATGCGTGATAAATGTTTCGAAGCCGATTGTGTTAATAAATCCTGAAATAATTGAGGCTTCTGGAAGAGTAATCTATGAAGAGGCTTGTTTGTCGCTTCCGGGTCAAGTAGTAAATACAGAGAGATATCGCAATATTACTGTTGTTGCATCTAATTATAGAGAGCCACTTTATTTTGGTGGCGAGGATATGCTTGAGTGCGTATGCGTACAACACGAAATAGATCACTTAAATGGCAAGACCATGCTTGATAGAAGAACAAAAAGAAATGACATCATGGGCTCAGCCTATCTTTAGGGAACTTAATTATGAGTAATGAGGAAAAGCAAGATAAAGTCGAAACCCCAGATGAGAGTCTGATTCCGAAGGCCCCATCAAAGCTGGCCGCTCAAGGGATAAGAACTTTTACGGTCTGCCGGCAGGCTGACGAGACGGGGGTTTCGGGGGAAGGAGTTGTCATTGAGGGTGTGGTGCTCGGGACAGGGCAATGTATTGTGCACTGGCTTTATCCCCCACCGCGCGGCGGCATCGCAATTTTCGACTCTATGACGGATTTCATTAAGGTACATATAGAGCCCCACCCAGCGAACAAAACCATCATAACATATCAAGATGGAGAGCAGGAAGTCTTTGGAGACTCAGAGGAGGCTGCCAGTGCGTAGTTTGATTAAAACGGCGCTTTTGATTATCGTTGCAAGCTTTTTGGCTACGTCGTGTACTACATTTAAACATTTAAGAAAGGTTAAGAAAGTTTCTGCCGAGCGCGCCGTTAAGGAGTGCAGGGAGCCCAATGTTTTCCACATGATTCCACCAACTTCGTTTGGTGTGTCGTTGAGGATTTTACGGCACAAAGATTGCATGGAAATTCCGGACATGCTCATGGTAATTTGGGATGGAGAAAAAACAGAACTGAACGAAACTGTGGCCAAGGTCATCATGTTGATGTATGTTGATAGTATCAATATAAATAACGAAAAGCAGACGGGATGGGTGTTTTTAAAGAGCGACAAAATACAAGAGGGACTATATGTTCAGTTTTATGAACTTGTTGAGATAGACCCAGAAGACTATAGAGGAAACGTTGAATAAGATATACCTATTTGATATAGATGGGACCCTTACCCCACACCGCCAATCGATTGCTCCTGAATTTTTAGAATTCTTTTTAGACTGGGCCTCGAACAATAAGTTTTATTTAACAACTGGAAGCGATTTCGAGAAGGTGCAGGAGCAGTTGCCGCAAGAATTGCTGAACCTTTCCGAAGGAATATTCTGTTGCATGGGGAACCAGCTTTTCAAATCAGGCGGGAAAGAACTCGTCTATCAAAACAGTTTTACGCCCAGTGATGGGCTTCTTGAAACATTGCAGTCGTATTTGGACAGTAGTGATTTCCCCCATCCATGGCGCACTGAGCCACATATAGAATATAGGGTGGGTATGATTAACTTTAGTATCCCCGGCCGAGGTTCCGACTTGAAGATGAGAGAAACGTACAGCCGATTTGATGAAAAGTGCAGAGAGCGACTCGGTATCAAAGAGGTTTTGATGAATAAGCACCCAGAAGTTGATGTTAGCATCGGTGGCAAAATAAGTTTGGATATTTACCAAAAGGGTAATGATAAATCTCAGAGTGTAAACTATATTATGCAACACGATAAACCTAGATATATAGTCTTTATGGGCGACAGAGTGTTTCCTGGCGGCAATGACTACGCTGTGACCTTGGCTATGCAAAGGCACAACAAGGGCGTGTGGTTTAATGTTAGCAATTGGCAAGAAACAAAGGCATTATTAAGATTGGGCACCCTATATATTAATAGGGATGGTGAGAAATAGACATAGTATACTAGTCTTATTAATGTTTTTAGCCGGCTGCTCCTGCGAAGGACTGTTCGGTAATGGCGAAGTACAGTCCTTTCCTCCCGACACTTCTTGTACATACAATAACCCTCACGCTGAATACGATGAAACCATCCCTGAGTTGTGTGATGGAAACGACAACAATTGCGACTGTCTTTCTAAGCCCGTAGAAGAGCAAGACACCAATGGTGATCTTGTGAATTGCGGCTATGGGGACGAAGGTGTGGATGAGGGGTGCGAGTGTTGGCCCCGCGGTGAGACATATTCTGTTGAGTGGTCTTCAAGTATTCGCAAGTGCTGGACCGACCCTGACGGTCGCGATATTGGGGTTGTTGAGCAGCACTCAAATGAAGTCGGGGCGCTCTACGGAGAGTGCGAATATGGGGAACAGCACTGCCGGCCGCTAGATGAGGGAGGCTCAGAGTGGGGCGCCTGGTTTGACGGTCCTGACCGCACAGGAGGGACCGAGGATGACATTTGGATAAAGGGCGGCTGTTCCGGCGCCGTGGGCCCTGCTACCGAGCTTTGTGATGGTCTAGACAATAATTGTGATACCCGTATAGATGAAGGGCTGAAAAGAATGTGTTGGTCTGGGGCGTCCGACCCTGATGGCACGCCTCAAGATTGGCTTGTGTTTGGTAGCCCGATGAATCCTGAAACCCCATGTAGGACAGGGATTGAGTTGTGTGAACAGGGGCTGTGGTCTGGGTGTCAAAATGAAATATTGCCCAGCCCAGAGCTATGTAACGGGGTGGACGACGATTGCGATGGGCTTGTTGACGATGGTGCCCTGGGTGATGGAGACTCATGTGGCTTAACCGATATGGGGATCTGTGACTATGGGACGTTTCGATGCAATGGGCAAGATTTAATCTGTGAAGACCCGCTCTTGCCCCAGGTGGAAGAATGCGACCATATGGACAACGACTGCGATGGAGATATCGATGAAGACTTGTTGCGCCCGTGCGAGACGATGTGTGGGTCGGGTTTTGAGACATGCGACCTTGGTGATTGGCGGGGCTGCACAGCCCCACAGCCAACGGAAGAAGTCTGCGATGGCGAAGACAATGATTGCGATGGGTTAGTCGATGAGGGGCTGGAATGCACTTGCCCACCAGAATTTCTGGGGGCACTCGTCCCGTGTATGAGTAATCCTTTACTAACATGTGGCACCGGTTTTATGGAATGCATGTGTGCCGACCCGGATTGTTCGCGGACCGCTTTTTCGGAATGCATGGCTATGTGTGCCTTTGAAGAGCAAGCACAGCAAGAGTGTGACCCAACTGGTGGCATGCCAGTCCCTGAGGAGTGCAACGCATGGAATGATGATTGCGATGAAGAGATAGACGAGGGGCTAGTTGCAGAATGTTACAGTGGTCCACCGGGAACGGCCAATGTGGGTGCGTGCACGGCTGGTACTGTCCGTTGTCAATTGGGTCGTTGGGGTAACAGCACGCGCGGCGTCTTTGTTGATGGGTTGTGCGCTGGAGAGGTACTTCCCGAGGAAGAAGTTTGTAATCGCCTGGATGATGACTGCGATGGAGATATCGATGAAGACTTGGACAGCCATGAAAAGGTTGATATGGTTTTTGCAATCGATCGCAGTGGGTCGATGTGTGGCAAAATTCATGCGTTGCGGCAGGGGATACAGCCATACGTTTTGGAGTTTGCCAACACGGAACACCGATTTTCGCTCGTAAACATTCCTGGCCCTGGCCCATCATTCGCGCCTAACGTCGAAATCAACTTGGTCGATTCCGTGCCTTTTGCTGCCGCTCTTGCTCAATTGGACTGCAACGCCTGGAATGAAGAACCACAATATGATGCTGTTGAGTCGATTGCCGCAAACTCGTTGGGCCTCAGCTTTAGGGATGATGCGTGGCCGATGGTTGTAGTGCTCTCAGACGAGAGTGCTCAGTCTTTGCGTAATCCACGCCTGACTGCTGTTGATGTCCGAGCCGCTATCGCACCGTGCCAGATAGGCAATTGTGAGGTAGATGATATTTTGGAGGTCTATGCAATTGTGCTAGAGCCTAGTCACCCCGAGTGGTGTGCCCCCGCAAATATTGCCAAGAAGTGTTACAGGCTGTATTCGGGGATCGACGCAGGTACGATTAGGGGTTACTTGGATGATATCTTTAGTGATGTTTGTCGATAGGAGGACGCTATGTGAAGTTTTTAATTCTGTTTCTTAGTCTTTTTTTAAATTCATGTGTTCACAGTACGCATGTTTATGCACCTGCAACTCAATTTAGACCCGACCCGGTTTATAAATCAGTAGCCCTCATCCACATCAAACATAAGTTGGGCATGGCAACCGCCACTGCGTTTGCTATACAAAATATAAATAACAACACGTACATGGTTACTGTTAATCACTTATGTGAACGCCGCGGCCGTAAAGTAGTGGCGTTCACGGTGCACACCGAAGAGGCTGGCAGAAAAAGATTTAAAGGAAAAACAGTGTATTCGAGTTCGGAGAATGATATGTGTATTCTCAGGCTGTATAACACTGGAGAACAGTTTGTTCCTTTGCGGTTTGCCAGGAAAGTTCCCCAGGCCGGCGATAGAGCATACACTATCGGCGCTCCCTCTGGCACTTTTCCATCGAAAACCGAAGGTTACGTCATTGGTCACGATTTACTAGGGATGGAACCTGATGAGGAAGGAGTGCCTAAAACACTTTTGGTAACAACCGTGCCTGCTTACAACGGCAATTCTGGCGGCCCTGTCTACAATGAACAGTATGAGGTAATAGGCATGCTCGCTGCCACCCATAAAAAATCCCCTCATTCCTCGATATCAATACATGTGGAATCTATCTTAAAACATCTTAAGCTATACTTCAAAAAGGATATTCGATAACTATTTACTGTGTTATAACTCATGGAGGGTTCTCATGTGGAAGATGTTATTAAGCCTTTGTTGGAGTACGGTATTTTAGGGTTATGGACAATCAGTTTGATATGGCAAGGTCGCCAAGCTCAAGGAAGATTTGACGCGGAAATAAAAAGACACGAACAAGATAAGGCTGCTATGAGAAAAATCTTGACCATGCATAGCGAACAATTAAATAAAATTGAAGACAATCTTGCAGAATTGGTTGGGAAGATAGAGATCGTCATTCGGGATTTGCAAGAGGCTCGGATGAGAGAGGCGCTAAAGGCCCAAAGCAAAACAAAGTATATTTTGAAAGATGAAAAATAACAAAATATTAAATTATTTAATCTTGACTCTGCTATTAGTTAGTTGCAGTATAATAACAGCACAGGAGCCAGCAGAGAATTATCCGGGGCCTCAATGTTATTTGGGCATGCGCCAAAGCTGCCCATGTCAAGGCTATTGGGGTTGGCAAGATTGTGAACTGATAGAGGGTGAACAATTCCTTTGGGGGGAATGCGTGTGCGAAGAAGGTCAGGAGGGCGAGGGCGAGCCCCCGGCCGAAGGCGAAGGCGAAGGCGAAGGAGAGGGTGAGGAAGGTGAGGGTGAGCCCCCGAGAGAGGGCGAAGGCGAGGGAGAAGGGGAATTAGAGTGTGAAGATTTACAGTTCATGTGTGATGACGAACAACAATGCATCCCTCAAGAATGGTATTGTGATTACGAAGAAGATTGCGAAGACGCTAGTGATGAGTGGGACTGTCCCCCGCCTGAACCACGCCCAGGTCAAAACTTGGGTGATGATTGTACTGGTGATAATGATATTTGCGTTGGCGATTTAACCTGCCTTGGGTATAGCCACGGTGATCATGAGGGCGTTATTTGTTCGATTGGTTGCCAAGCGGATGAAGATTGTGATGATGAGGACTTTAGATGCGCCCTTCCTCTTGACGGCCCCGTTGGCTGGTGTTTACCTTCCGACACTTTCCCAGAAGGCCCTGAATGTGAGGGTGAGGAATTTGAGTGTCACGATGGGTCTGATTGTGTTCTCCCTGAAGAGATGTGTGACGGCGAAAACAACTGTGCGGACGGGACGGACGAAGTTGATTGTCCCGAGCCCGAACCGGAAGAGTTTTGTTGTGCCGATGGCACAGCGTGTCTACCACTAGATAAACAATGCAACGGCGATGATGATTGTGTTGATCATAGTGATGAGTTTAACTGTCCTCCCCGAGGCTGTGGCCCCCTCTCTGATTGCTTTGGCGGCTGCCACTGCCCAGATGCCAATTCTGATGGCTGGTGCGATGATCGTGACCGCGGAGTGAATGATTTTCATGATTGCATTCAGGGCTGTATCGACACAATTGGTGAGGACTCATGGGAAGCTTATCAAGCGCGCAACCAGTGTATGGATGATAATTGCCCATGGGAAGTGACAGGCGGTAACGCTTGGGAAGAGTATATTTGCTCTATGCGTCACTGCTTGCCTGAACTACAGGCCTGTGGCGACAGTTATGATACTGGGGATATTCCTTTTGAATGCGAGGAGAATCAGTTCCGCTGCCCTAATCAAGAGCGCTGTATCCCAGATCACTGGGTTTGTGATGGCGATGATGATTGCGGGGATATGTCAGATGAACCCGCGGAGCAGTGCGCACCGCCTGAACCTGAGCCTGAACCTGAGCCAGAAGATTTGTGCGAGGGCTATGAATATAAAGTTTGTGCCGTTAATGCTGACTGTGGCCCAGATGGTTTCTGCCACAATATAAGATCCATGGCTGACGGTGGATCTTGTTTGCCAAGCTCATGTCAGTGTGACCCTACGACGGGAAACCCTGGAAACGCTTGCACTCGGATGTGCGTAAACATGGGGGCCCCCCGCGGGCTGTGCGGTCCGATATGATGCTTAAAGGTTTTTATATGATATGTTACAATAGAGAGAATAAGAGTGGGTTTTTAGATGTCGGACGATTTGATAGATAATCTAGAAGAGCAGTTTTCGACAGTGGCTTATGAATACTGTTTAAGGATGGAGTTGGTCGAGGCGTGCGACTGGGATGAGGACGCTGCCTTGAAGCTTTTTGAGGAAGCGTATAAAACCATTGAAAACCTGTGGGAGTATTCCCAACTGGATCCCAAGTTAATTCTCAACAACGATGATTTTATGACTCTGTTAAAATCTAACTTACCTTCAGGTACGACTGATCAACAAGCCGAGGTCGTGGCCAAGGTGGTGGATCATTATTTGGCAGAGGCCTGTGATGAAGCTAGGGGTGAACATGATGACAAAAAGGAACGTAATTGAAGTACCGCTAAGAAAAGTTATATTTTTTGGAGGGAGGGTGGTAACTTTGTCCTTGCTAGTAGAAGAGTCTGGACAAAGCACTCGGTTGAGGTGGGCTGTCTCCGTTGTGGGAGAAAGTAATTACCCAGTATCTTTTTACGAGGACAGCACGATTGCTATGAGTGAGTATAGTAAGAGAATCGGCCAGGTCGTCGCCGGCGGCGCAACAATTTCATGTAATGAGATATACGGAAATCTCACCGGTTACTATGGAGCCCCGCCGTCAAGGCCAGTGAAAGAAAAGGTTGTGGTTGCGAGAGGGGATGGCTGGCGCGCTGTGAAAGAGGCGCCACACCCTTCCCCGGTATTAAAAAAGACGCTGAGGCTAGAAGCGGGTGAAGAATGAGCAAAATGTGAACTATTTATTAGTAGGAGTGAGCATTGTGGTTTCCTTGTTGTTAAGCGCATTTGTGAGAGGGATGATGTGATTATTGTTAAACATGTTGACAAAAAAGAAATACATGAAACCTATAGAGATTGGGGACTTGGTAACTCATGTCTTAATGGACGAAGAATGGCTTGGCGTCGTTGTAGAAATAAAAACTGTCGAAACAGAGCTTGGCGAGAAATCAAAAGCTCTAATTCATTTAAGCTCAAGGCACGTTTTCTCCAAGCCCTCACGCCAAGACCCGGGCATACCAAAGAAGGGGTGGGTTGATATAGATTGGCTGGAGATAAAAAGCAGAGCAAAAGAAGCAGATGAAAACTAATTACGATATGGATTTTTATAAAATATGGAAAAACCACCTTCTAGAAGAAAAGGAGTGGAACTATCAGACAGAGTGTGATATTGTGTATGATTCAAGTACGCGGAACCAAACATACGTTTTAAATGATGTACGTGAGATATTGGGGGTTCGAATTGTGACAGTAACCGATCCTGTTGAGGTGCACGGCGGTTTAGAAATGGTGAAGGTTGCGTTGAAGTATGACCCCCCGCCCGGCCAACCTTTAGTTTCTTTCATGCCCTATCTTAAGAGGCATATGCTTCGAATCAAAGGGATTACCCGTGTCAAAATGGGCCGTACACAAAAAGTGGAGATGTGATTTTTACGTGAAAAGATTTTTAAGTATAGTGTTTTTTCTTCTGGTGTCGATAGTTGGCACAAGCTATGCCACCCCAGATATGCCACCCCCGTTAGCAACGCTTGAGGCAGAAAAGGACAATGCAAACACGGCAATCATTATTAGAATAGTTCCTAAAGAGACTTATAAATGGTCCAAAGAATTTAAAACCAGTCTGGACATACACCTGGCATACAAGGTGTCAGGTGTCAAGTGTTATGATGAGCAATGTGTGGAAAACCATGCTTACAAAATAAAACAAAATCAAATAGTGGAAGACTCAGGGTATAGACACTATGAAGCAACTTTTGAAATAGTCGAAGGGGTGCCCACTGTTGTCTTCACTTTGTTGAGCCCAAGTCAACACCACTATATTGAGACAGCGCATATTAAAATTAAATTTGCTGTGTGTAACGAAACTTCATGTTACCCACAAAAGGCAGAGAAAATTGTGAGATTCTAAACCGTGAGTTATTATGATATCTTAGGAGTCAAGAGCGACGCCCCAATATCAGAGATCAAGAAGAAATATAGGAAACTGTCAAGACAGTACCATCCAGATTTAAATCCAGATAACCCTGCTGCCGAAGAAAAATTCAAAGAGATAAGCGAAGCGTACAATACGCTTTCGGATAAAGGCCGCCGCCAAGAATATGATATGCGGACGAGTTATCGCTCGTCGCCCCCGGGGGGTTTCGCGGGATTCTCTGGGCCCGCGGGCTTTCAGGCAATTTTTGATCAGTTTTTCGGCGGCCGGCCAAACCCCATGCACCGTCCCCCGCCGCCTCGCCGCCCCAAAAAGAAAGAGCCACCGTCAGTTAACTTTAAGATACCAATTGAAAAGCTGACCAAGGAGCCAGAGGTTAAATCCTATTTTTCTTTAAAGAAAGAAACGATATGTCAAGAGTGTTCTGGGATAGGTGCAGAGTTTGTGGAAGCTTGTCAGGAGTGCGAAGGGAGCGGGATGATGGAGGTTGTTAAAACATCTGGCAACATGGTCATTACTAGCACTTTGCCATGTAATAATTGCAGAGGGACAGGCAAAAAACTAGTAAACCCCTGTGAGCCTTGTTCAGGCGCAGGGGTAAAAGAAACAGTGCAGAGATACGAAGTGAAGATGAGGTGTAAAGAGGTTAAGTAATTTTTCTAACCCACTTTGTGTGGACTGTGATTGTGTTACCGTTCTTCTCTAAAATTTCACACGAATTGCTCTCATACACATTAGCCTGAAAAACCCTTAGCACCAATCCAACTGCCCTAGGTGTCCCTGATGGGTTATATTCTACGAGGTCGCCACGTTTGATTGGTTGATAAGAAGAGTTTACCCAGGGAGGCTTCTTTTTTTCAAGCCTTTTTTCTCTTATGTAATCTTCTAAATCAAGTTGCTTCATTGTTTTGCCTTACTTATTAATGTTAAGAATTTTTTATGTACGTCGCACACAATTGCACCGTATATTCCACCAAAGAAGGTCACTTCTACATAGAAATTGTTGGTGTTGGTAGCGGTTACGACACCCTTCTCGCCATAATCGTCTGCAACTAAATCGCCAACACCCATCACAGCTTTGCTAGGGCGTGAGGCTTTTGGCGTTCACCCGGCCCACCCGTCCCCGCGGTACTTCTTTTTTGCCAAAACACATCAACATATGTAACAGGTGGCCATCCGTCACCATAAGACTCTTCGTAGGGTCCTTTGGTTACGACACCTACCGAGATATGGTTTGTCCCATAGGCTTCCGCTAGATGGGGTTTGGTAAAGAAAGATTTATGGCCCTGCAAGCATACGAGGTCGCCCACTTTGATTTTATTCATACTCCGTCGTCCCAATCGTTTTGGCTGAAGATAAACAGTATCAGGGCCACAAAGAACAACCCAAGGAAAAGTTTAACAATCATTTTGCCTCACTGATTATTTCTACAAAGTCCTCAAAAAACTTGAGAGTTTTCCCATTGTTGAATTGAACGTGGTAAATTAGTTCCGATGCTCGATGCCTGTTGTGACATACTTGTGTTCCTACGACTAGCCCGATTCTGTGTTCTGGCAGTCGGTCATCGTCTGTGCCTTCTTTAATCTTTACGAGGGAGCCAATATTCATACAGTGATATTAACAGAATTTTTTTTACTTGTCAATTTTTTTCTTTCTGACAAACTTAATTTTTTTTCCTTTGTGTTCGTTAGCTTTTATCATGGCTTCGATGACAGAGTTCGGTGCATCGACCTCAATGGTCTCGGCGCCGCTAACGTTTTTTTCTTCCTTGAACACAAAAGTAGAGCCCCTCACTCTTGACCAGAAGTTTGCGTCATTGGGGATTCGTTCCAATGAAGTCCACGGCCCGCCGTAATCGACAGGATTTCCCGCAGGGTCAAAGGCGTTAATAGTCATTTTTCCGGTCGAGGCCCCGGGCTCCCCGAAGATAAACGCATCTTGCTCAAACTCCGCAGAAAGAGTTTTTGCCAAATCAAAGAGCATCACCCCAGGTTGTCTACCGACATCGCCACGTTCTTCGTCGTATATAATGATAGAGTTTTCTGTCACCCTTACATCATTGCCCGCCTCATCTTGTTCGACCCATGAGCCTACAACGTTCGCGAACGGGTACCCGGCCTCTTGGACCGCAGATTTCAGAGCCTTGTTCCTCGCTCGGTTATCTGGGGCATCGTGCCTGTCGGCCGACATGACCACGAAGGGGATTTTTTCTTCTTCGATCTTGGAGCGGACCCGGTTGTATGTTGTTTCATTGAGCGTATCGAGAGTCTCTCGCCACTCGGTTAATATTTTTTTCATCATGTAATAAGTAGTTTATTCTCTACTAAAATCATCCTCCAGACGCACAACATCATCAAGTTCGGGTGTGCTAACCTCCATGAGTTCCACGTTGCCGTCGTAGGCACAAAACCTGTGGACGGTACCAGGGCTGATGTGATAAGTGTCAGACTTGAATAGCCTGTGTTGCACAATGTCATCGCCCTCACCAATTTCCAAGGTGAGTGGGCCTCTGATGACATAGATTGTTTCATCTTTTTTTTCATGGTACTGCCGCGACAAACGCTTGCCTTCCGCGATAAGCAACTTCTTCCCGACATACTTGTCTGTTTCGGCCCAGATAAACTCAAGGCCCCACGGCTTCGTAACTGTTCTACTCATTTTTCTCTCCATTATTGTTTATGCTTACTGTTTCAAGTAAGAACCCATCAATCCAAAAGTATTCATGGGCGTATTGTACTTTATAGTGAGTGGTACTCATATCTTCGTACATGTCCAATACGATACCAACTTGGGAGCGTAGTTCGTCCCAAGTTTGCTCATTGACATTACTTTTTATTTTTACCAAATCACCTATATTCATTTTTTTTCAGCACCCTCGGCAGGACTCGAACCTGCAATC
>MDTE01164768.1_pt1 | contig 13689 bp, 15 predicted proteins | sample 811231 | NCBI WGS metagenome assembly MDTE01 (sample SAMN05326651, study PRJNA326480) | marine metagenome | isolation source: seawater | place: Indian Ocean: Red Sea | collected 2010
AGAAGGTGATGAAGTACAGGTTAAAGTAATTGGTTTTGATAGAGGTAAAGTTAAACTTTCGATCAAACAAGCCTAAAAATAACCTATAAAATGAAAAAAACAAAAGCCTTTAAGCATTTTAATAGTAAATATTCAGTTGATGAATATGCTGAAATGTATAAAAAATTCAGGTTAGATATAAGATATCCTGCAAATGTAAAAAGATTAGAAATATTTGTAAATCTTCTAAAAAAACATAAACCAAAAAATATTATTGATGCCGGCTGTGGAGCGGGAATGCCATTGATTCATATTAAAAAAAAAGGTTTTAATATAAGAGGATACGATAAGGCAAAAAACATGGTTCTTAAGGCGAAAGAAAATCTTAAGGCAAATAAATTTTCATCTGATTTAATATTTTATGATGATTTTGAAAATCCAAAAAAGATAAAAAATAGTTCAGTAGATTGTATTTTAGGCATGGGCGCATTTTACTATTCTAAAAATTTTAAAAAAACAATTTTGAATCAGAAAAAAAAACTTAAACCAAATGGTAGAATTATTTTTTCAGCAAGAAATAGATTATTCGATATAGCAACCTTAAACAATTATACTAGAAAATTTTTAGACGATTTATACGAGCTAAAGTATTTGAAAAAAGAGTGGAAACAAAAATATATAAGTTTAACTAAAAACTTTTCTGACAGAAAAAAATACAAATTTAAAAATATTGATGAAAAAGGTGTAGTTAACCACAAACCTCATAATCCACTTACTATTAATAATGAAATGAAAAAATTAGGTTTTATAGTTGAAAATTTGTATTTTTATCACTTTCACCCACTTCCACCTTTATTCGAAAACTTTGATAAAATTTATTATAGAAAAAATTCTTGGAAAATGGAAGATCCTTCAGACTGGAGAGGTTATTTAATAGCTTCAGCTATGGTAGTTGATTGTAAAAAAATTTAGATCAAACTAACTAAAGTTTTTTGGATCTGGCATACCAACTTTATTATAACCTGCATCTACATAATGAATTTCGCCTGTTACACCTCCAGCCAATTCACTTAATAGATATAAAGCTGAATTTCCTACATCATGTATGTCTACATTTCTTTTTAAGAAAGAATGGTCTTCATTCCATTTGTATAAAAATTTAGCATCACCTATCGCAGATGCCGCAAGTGTTTTTATAGGTCCAGCGCTAATAGCATTCACTCTGATTTGTTTTGTTCCTAAATCTCTTGCTAAATATTTAACACTTGCCTCTAATGCTGATTTACAAACACCCATAACATTATAGTTGGGAATAGCTTTAGTTGACTCATATGTAAGTGTAATCATACTTCCATTTGTTTTCATTATTTTTGCTGCTTCTCTAGCAACTTCTGTAAAGGAAAAACATGAAATAAGCATACTTCTTAGAAAGTTTTCTCTAGAAGTATTCAAATACTCCCCTGAAAGTTCTGCTTTATCAGAGAAAGCGACCGCATGAACAACAAAATCAATTTCACCCCAACTAGATTTAATGTCTTCAAATAATTTAATAATATCACCCTTTTTTTCAACATCACAACTAAATGTTTCTTTTGAATTTAATTTTTCAGCTAACGGTACTACTCTTTTTTTTAAAGAATCGCCCAAGTAAGTGAATGCAAGTTCAGCTCCCGCTTCAGCAAGTTTTTGAGAAATACCCCAAGCAATAGATCTTTCGTTAGCAACACCCATTATTAGTCCTTTTTTACCTTTCATTAAGCTCATTATTTTGCCTTTTCAAAAATTAAAGTAGCATTAGTTCCACCGAAGCCAAAACTATTGGACATAACAGAATTTAATTCAACATTTTTTTCAGTTTGTCTGACAATTGGAAATTTTTTTGCATCTTCGTCTATGTCGTTAATATTTGCAGAAGCTGTTATAAAATTATTTTTCATCATTATTAGGCTATATATTGCTTCATGCACTGATGCAGCTCCAAGAGGATGGCCTGACAATGATTTTGTTGAACTTATTTTAGGTATATCTTTTCCAAATGTTTCACCTACAGCATTTAACTCAGTTATATCTCCAACTGGAGTTGAGGTACCATGAGTATTTAAATAATCGATTTTATTTTTTGAAGTTGCAAGTGCCATTTTCATACACCTAACAGCCCCTTCACCAGATGGTGCTACCATATCATATCCATCTGAGGTTGCTCCATAACCTGTCAATTCAGCATAAATTTTAGCTCCTCTAGCTTTAGCATGATCGTAATCTTCAAGTACTAGCACACCAGCTCCTCCCGCTATAACAAAACCATCTCTAGTTTTATCATATGCTCTTGACGCTTTTTCAGGAGTACTATTATATTTTGATGATAAAGCTGTCATCGCATCAAACATTGCCGTCATGGCCCAGTGAATTTCTTCACTACCTCCAGCAAAAACAACATCTTGCTTTCCCATTTGAATAAGTTCCATTGAATTTCCAATACAATGTCCACTAGTTGCACAGGCTGAGCTCATTGTGTAATTAGTACCCTTTATTTTAAATGGAACAGCAAGTGTTGCTGAAGCAGTACTAGCCATGGTTCTTGGAACAATAAAAGGTCCCATTAATTTAGGAGTTTTAGCCCTTGTCTTGTCAGCTGCTAAAATAACATTTTCAATTGAGGGTCCACCTGATCCCATAACAATTCCAGTTTTAAAATTACTTACTTCTTTATCATTTAAACCAGAGTCTTCAATTGCCTCTTTCATAGCAATATAATTATATGCTGAACCCGAACCCATAAATCTAATAGTTTTTCTATCTATGTGATCTTCGAGTTTTATTTTTGGTTTTCCGTGAATATGGCTTTTTAGATTGTGTTCTTTATATTCTTCTGAAAAAGAAATACCTGATTTCGAATTTAATAATGATTGTTTAACTTCCTCTTGATTATTACCTAAACAAGAAACTATACCCAAACCTGTAACTACAACTCTTCTCATTATTTAAATAATCCCACTTTTAAGTTTTCAGCTGAGTAAATTTTTTTTCCATCTGCTAGCAATATTCCATTTGCAAGACCTACTGTAGTTTCTCCTTTTATAAGAATTCTTTTCATATCAATTTCATATGTTGCCATTTTGACATTTTTAAGTACCTCCCCTGTAAATTTCACAGCACTAACTCCTAAAGCTCTTCCTCTTCCAGGATTTCCAAGCCAGCCTAGATAAAACCCTACTAACTGCCACATAGCATCTAAGCCTAAACATCCGGGCATTACAGGGTCCTCTTTAAAGTGACAATTAAAGAACCATAAATCATTTTTAATGTCTAATTCTGCTTTAACCAGTCCTTTTTTATAGTTTCCTGTATTTTCACTAATTTCGGTAATTCTGTCAAACATCAGCATAGGTGGAAGAGGTAATTTTGCATTGCCTGGACCAAATAACCCGCCTTCTCCGCAGTTAATTAAATCATTATAGGTATAGGAATTTTTTTTCATAAAAGTTTTACCTTAATACTTGATTTCGAACAAATATGACATTACTATAGTTTAGAATAATTATAAAGTATGACAAATACAGAAGCAAATTATATTGAAAAATTAAGAAATTCAGGTTTGCGACCAACCAAACAAAGAATTAAAGTTTGTGAAGTACTATTCAATAGATCAAAAACTTTTCATTTTTCAGTGAGTGAATTAACAAGAATTCTTCAAAATCAATATAATCAAAAAATTTCATTAGCTACTGTTTATAACACAGTTCATGCGTTTCAAAAAAAAGGCTACTTAAAAGAAATTAGTATTGGAAATGATATGTCATATTTTGATACGAATACATCATCACATCATCATTTTTATGACGAACAAACAAAAGAATTAATTGATATTAATTCTCAAGAAATAGAAATAAAAAAAACACCTACGCCTCCTAGTGGAAAAAAAATTGAGGATATAGAGGTAACTATCAAAATCTCCAAAAAAACTAGTTTATAATCATTCTAAACTACTTGACTTTCTAAAAAGAAGATTCTATATTTTATTTTAAATAGCGGAGGAAAATCATGAGCAGTGAAATTAATAACGATATAAGTAAATGCCCTTTTCATGGAGAGGGAATACCACAAAAACATAATTCTGGAAAAGGACAAACAAATAAAGATTGGTGGCCAAATAGTTTAAATTTGAAAATTTTGAGTCAACATTCATCTATGGTTAATCCAATGGATAAAAAATTCGATTATAAAAAGGAATTTAAAAAACTTAATTTTAAAGCTTTAAAAAAAGATCTTAATAAGTTAATGACTCAATCACAAAGTTGGTGGCCAGCTGATTATGGGCACTATGGGCCTTTGTTTATTCGTCTTGCTTGGCATGCTGCTGGAACTTATAGAACAGGAGATGGTAGAGGAGGAGCCGGTACTGGTAATCAGAGATTTGCACCAATAAATAGTTGGCCGGATAACGTAAACTTAGATAAAGCAAGACTTCTTCTATGGCCTATAAAAAAGAAATATGGAAAAAATATTTCATGGGCGGACTTATTTATATTAGTTGGAAATGTTGCACTTGAGTCGATGGGATTTAAAACTTTTGGTTTTGGAGGTGGAAGAGAAGATATTTGGGAACCTGAGGAAGATATCTACTGGGGTTCCGAAAAAGAATGGCTTGCTAATAATAGATATAATTCAAAAAGAGAATTAGAAAATCCACTTGGAGCAGTTCAAATGGGTTTGATATATGTAAATCCACAAGGACCAGATGGGAATCCGGACCCGTTACTAGCTGCTAGAGACATTAGAGAAACATTTGGGAGAATGGCAATGAACGATTATGAAATAGTTGCACTCGTTGCTGGAGGACATACATTTGGTAAATCACATGGCGCAGCGCCCGAGTCTCACAAAGGTCCTGAACCAGAGGGGTCTAAAATACAGGACCAATCGACTGGATGGAACAGTAATTATAAAAGTGGACTTGGATCAGATACAATAAGTAGTGGAATTGAAGGCGCATGGACTTCAAATCCAATAAAATGGGATATGGGATATTTTGATAACCTTTTTGGATATGAATGGGAATTAACAAAAAGTCCTGCAGGAGCACACCAATGGAAGCCGGTAAAAAATGGTCATGCTCCAAACATGACACCTGATGCTCATATAAAAGGGAAGAAAAATTTACCAATGATGCAAACTACAGATTTATCAATGAGATTTGATCCAGAGTTTGGAAGGATTTCTAAACACTTCCATAATAATCCAGATGAATTTGCAGATGCGTTCGCTAGAGCTTGGTTTAAACTTACTCATAGAGATATGGGGCCTAAAGTAAATTATTTAGGAAGCGAGGTACCAAAAGAAGATTTAATTTGGCAAGATCCTGTTCCTAAAAATAAAAATAAATTGAAAAATAAAGATATCGAAACTCTTAAGGCAAAAATTTCTAAGTCTGGACTTTCAGTATCTCTGTTAGTGTCTACAGCTTGGGCTTCTGCATCTACTTTTCGAGGCTCAGACAAAAGAGGTGGAGCTAATGGGGCTCGAGTGAGACTTTCTCCACAAAAAGATTGGAAGGTAAATAACCCTAAACAACTTTCTAAAGTGATTAAAACTTACGAGAGTATACAAAAAGGATTTAATTCTAAGAAAAAATATGTCTCATTGGCTGATTTAATTGTTCTTGGAGGAAATGTTGGAATAGAAAAGGCAGCAAAAGATGCAGGCAAGAAAATCAAATTACCTTTTTCTCCAGGCAGAGGAGATGCTTCTCAAGATCAGACTGATATCCACTCTTTTAGTTTATTAGAACCAAAAGCCGATGGATTTAGAAATTATGCAAATTCTCAAAGTGCAACAGAAGCTGAAGAGTTATTAGTGGACAAAGCTCAATTGTTGCAATTAAGTGGACCAGAAATGACAGTCTTAATTGGAGGTATGAGAGTTCTTGGAACAAACTTCGATGGATCAAAACATGGAGTCTTTACAAAAAGACCTGGTAAATTGACTAATGACTTTTTTGTAAATCTATTGGATATGGATATTAAATGGAAAGAAATTTCAAATAAAGAAGATATATTCAATGGTGTTAATCGTAAATCAGGAAAAGTTCTGTGGACAGGAACAAGAGCAGATCTAATCTTTGGTTCGAATTCACAATTAAGAGCTTTAGCCGAGGTCTATGCGACAGATGATTCATCTGACAAATTTGTAAATGACTTTACAGCTGCTTGGTCTAAGGTTATGAATGCAGATCGGTTTGATTTACAGAAATAACAAAGGAAAAACTTATGGCGGAAATGAGTTTTGAAGATTTTTATAAAGTACCAGATTTAAAATTTGACATATCAAGACTTAGAGAAGATCTTGATAAAGTTTTAGAGAGAAAAAAGTTTAAATCCCCTGGAGTTACTCATTTTGGAGCTATTTCTCTTAATAGGATACCAAATGATGATACTTCAGTGGAAGGTAACAATGTTCGTGGAAAATACTGGACTATAGCTGATGAAACTGGAAAAGAAGTTTCTAGAGATATAGATATAGACGAGTCAAAATATACAGAGCTTGTTCCTGAATTTGAGGATACTTATTTTAAAGAGGTATATGAGACATTAAAAAGTAAGTTTAAACTTGGAAGAGTAAGATTATTACTAAAAGAACCAAGGTCGACGCTAAGTTGGCATAAAGATCCTGAGCCTAGATTGCATATACCAATTGTAACAAACAAAGGGTGTATGATGGTAATTGAAAATATTGCTAAACATATGCCTGCGGATGGTACAGCAACAATTACGAATAATAAAAAATTTCATAATTTTTTTAATGGTGGAGAACAAGCAAGAGTGCACCTCGTTGCTTGTGTTTTAGAGGATCCTTTTAATTAATTAGGTAATTTTCCCCAAAATTCTTTAAATAATATCCACCCAGAAATATTTTTATTTTTTGTTTTGCACCAATTATCTTTACATTTTTTAAGTAATATTAATTTACCCTTTTCGGCTATTGCTATTGGTTCAGAAAATTTTGTAGGTTTAGAGAAAATAAGATGATTTTTTACTAATACTACAGAAGAAGCTTTTCTAAGCTGCGAGGTGTGTATCCAACCACTGTTGTGTTTATGATCTATTATCCTTCTAAAATTTTCTTTTTTATCGATTACCTTTACTGGAAGATTTTTTTTTAGATACATATATTTAATTGGATATTCAAAACTTGGTCCATATCTGACATTTACTTTACTATTCTTTAGCATTACAAATTCTTCAGCAAATGAAATTTGAATTTGAAAGACAAAGAAAAAATAAAAAATTATGTAAATTAAGATCCGCATATACACCTTTTTATTTTTTTAAATTTTACTATTCTAAATTTCAAATTTATTGTATTTAAAATTAAAATAGAATTATCTAAAATATTTTTAGAACCTAAAATAATTTTTAAAATCTCATTTGCCTGTAAGGAACCTACAAGACTTGCTGTTGTTCCAAGAATTCCCTCTTGATCACAATTTAAAATTTCATCAGATGGCTGGTCTTGATAAAAACATTTCAAACATGCACTATTATTTTTGTTAAAATTGAATGTGAAGATATGTCCATCAAATCTGCTAATTGCTCCTACAATGAGTTTTTTTTTATATTCGATTGATTTTTCGTTTAATAAAAATTTAGTATTAAAATTATCTGATGCATCTACGATAATATCGTACTTTAATATTAATTTATCTATATTTTTTTGTGATATTTTCATTTTGAATATATTTACTTTTACCAAGGGATTTATTTCTTTTAATTTTGTTTTTATTACATCTACTTTATATTTATTTATATCATTTGTATTAAAGAGTGTTTGTCTATTAAGATTAGATAAAGAAACTTTATCATGATCAATTATGCCAATTTCTCCAACGCCCGCTCTACATAGTAAATCAGAAATAGGACAACCAAGACCTCCTGCACCTACAATAAATACTTTTGAGGAGCTAATCCTTTTTTGGCCATCTATACCAATATTTTTTAAAACTATTTGTCTTGAATATCTATCTATATAATTTTTTTTAATTTTTTTCATTTTCCTGTAGACCCAAAACCACCCTCACCTCTTATAGTTTCTGGAAGATTTTCCACCTCTTCGAAAGTAGCTTTGATTATAGGAACTAATATCATTTGAGCAATTCTATCTTCATTATTTATAATAAATTCTTTATTGCCATGATTGAAAAGTATCACTTTAATTTCTCCACGATAATCACTATCTATTGTTCCAGGTGTATTTAATACAGAGATATTATTTTTAGCCGCTAAGCCGGATCTAGGCCTTATCTGAACTTCTGTGTTATCTGGAATTGCTATAGAAATTCCAGTAGAAATTAGTTCTGATTTTTGTGGCATTAATGAAACAGGTTTTTCTAAAAAAGCCATAAGATCCATTCCCGAAGAACCATCAGTTTTGTATTTTGGTAGTTTAACTTTAGAATTTAGTTTTTTAATTAGGATTTTAACCATCTGCTTTAAGTTCGTTAGAAATTTTTTCTACTAACGTTTTAGCAATCATTTCTTTCGTGTTAAACGAAATATTTTCAATATTTGATTTATTTCTTTGCAATATTTTTACTTCATTAAATTCACTATCAAATCCTATCTTTTTGTTAGAAACATCATTTGCAATTAACCAATCACAATTTTTTTGATCTAACTTTTTCTTTGAATTTATCTCTAAATTATTTGTTTCAGCCGAGAACCCTATTACCAATTTTGGTCTAAATTTGTTACTTTTTGAAGTATAGTCAAGAATATCTTTAGTTTTTTCTATTTTTAAATTTTTAAAATTTTCTTTTTTTATTTTATCATAACTTTTATTTTTAACTTTGAAATCAGCAACCGCAGCAGCAAATATTGCAACATCTACTGGTAAATTTTCAATAGTTTTTTCATACATTTCTTCCGCACTATTCACATTTATAATTTTTATACCATCTGGTGCTTTTAAATTAGTTGGACCAGAAATTAGTGTTGTATTAAAACCATTTTTTTGTAACTCCTCGGCAATTGCATAACCCTGTCTTCCAGACGATCTGTTTGTAATATATCTTACTGGATCAATGTATTCTCTTGTGGGTCCCGCAGTTACTAACGCTTTAAATTTTTTATTTTCATATTGATTTATAAAATAAGTATTAATAGTATTTGATATTTTAATAGGGTCAGAAAGCTTTCCAAATCCATACTCTCCACAAACCATTTCACCAATCTCTGGTCCAATGATTTTATATTGAGAATTAATAAGTTTCTTTAAGTTGTTTTTTGTGATCGTATTTTCCCACATTCTTACATTCATTGCCGGTGCAAGAAAAATTTCTTTATTTGAAGCTAGCGCAACAGTTGTAGCTAAATCTTCAGCCAAACCATTGCTTAATTGAGCAATTTTATTTGCAGTAGCTGGTGCAAACAAAATTATATCAGCCCATCTTGATAAGGAGATATGATCCATTTCCGCTTCATTTTTATAATCAAATAAATCTGTATAAACTTTTTCATTTGAAAGAGAGCTAACTGATAAAGGTGTTATAAATTCTAAAGCACCTTTGGTTAAAATAGTTCTAACCTGGCACTTATTTTTTTTTAATATTCTAATTAATTCTAGAGATTTATATGCAGCTATTCCACCACAAATAACCAGTAATATTTTTTTGTTTATCAACTTTTTCATTTTGGAATTACAATACTATGATAGATAAAATTACAAGAAATAATAAACCAATAATACTTTGATTTTTAAAAGATTTCAGTTCCATTTTTTTCTCATTTAAAGATGAATAAGTGTTAGTATTTTGAGGAATTTGTCCACTGGCTAAAAATGTCAAAGCTTGATTTGCTTTATCCATTACTTGCGGCAATTCAGGAAGTTTTTTTAAGACTGCTGAGGTATCTTTTAAAATATTTCCTAATTCATTTATTGGATCTTTCGTTTCTTTGAGCCATTTTTCTAAAACTGGTTTTGATATTTCCCAAATATTTGCATCAGGATCTAATTTCCTTGCAACTCCTTCAACAACAACCATTGTTTTTTGAAGCAACAAAAGTTGTGGTTGGGTCTGCATATTAAATTTTTCAGTTATATCAAATAACTGTTTCAGCAATTTACCTCCCGATATATCCTTCACAGATTGACCAAATATAGGTTCACCTATTGACCTTAAAGCTTGTGCAAGTTCACCTAAATTCACATTGCTAGGTACTAACCCAGCTGTTATGTGCACCTCAGCAACTTTATTATAATCTCTTTGTATGAAACCATACAGTATCTCTGCTAAAAATCTTCGATTTATTTTATCTATTCTTCCCATTATTCCAAAATCAATAAATATCAGTTGTCCACTTCTATCGACTAACAGGTTTCCTTGGTGCATATCTGCATGAAAATACCCATCTCTTACAGCATGTCTTAAAAAGTGTTGTATAATATCCCTAGCTAATGTTTTTATATTGACTTTTATTTCTTTAATTTTTTCTACTTCTCTTATTGATACTGCTTCAATCCAGTCTAGCGTCAAAACATTATCACTTGTAAGTTTCCAGTATATTTTAGGTATTTTAAAACCAACATCATTTCTAGTATTTTCATAGAATTCATTAGCTGCAGCAGCCTCAAAGCGCAAATCCATTTCATGATTTGTTATTTCTTTTAATAAAAATACTACTTCAACAATTTTAAGTCTTTTTGTTTTTTTAACCAATGACTCAATTATATACGCTAATAGCATCAGGGCTTCTATCTCTTCATCAAATACTTTTTTTATATTTGGTCGTAAAACTTTAATTGCCACATCTTTTAATACTCCGTCATCTTTTATTTGAGCTTTATGAACTTGTGCGATAGAAGCTGCAGCAATCGGTTCAGTAATATTTATATAATCTTTGAAATTATCCTCACCTAAACCATTTTTTATCTCATTTAATGCAATTTTTTTTGAAAATGCAGGAACTTTGTCTTGTAAAGTTTGTAATTGATTAGATAATTTTTCCCCTATTATATCTGGTCTTGTTGCTAAAAATTGTCCAAGCTTAATGAAAGTGATACCCATAGATTCTATTGATCTACACAATCTCTCTTCCTCATTGATATTTTGATTTATATCTTTTTTGCCAAAAAGGCCTAATAAACCAAAAAAAATCTTAATTAATAGAGGTATTTCATAAATTTTTGAAATTATGTTTAATGCATCTGACAATGCTAATTTTCTACCAATTGCAAATAAAGTTATGACTTTTTTAATCATTAAATTTTCCAGCCACTATGCAATGCAACAATACCACCATTTAAATTAATATAATCACATTTTTTAAATTTATTTTTTTTCATTAACTCTAAGAGCTGTTCTTGATCTACAAATTCCTTTATACTTTTAACTAAGTATTCATAAGGTTTTTTATCTCCAACCACAAATTCACCTACCACAGGTATTAATTTTGAGTACTTTTGATAAAAAATATCTAAATGCTCGTTATTTATCTTAGAAAACTCTAGGCAAAAAAATCTTCCTCCTTTTTTTAAAACTCTAAAAGCTTCTGATAAGGCTTTATTTAAATTTTTTGTATTCCTTAATCCGAAGCTAATTGAGTAATAATCGAATTCAGAATCTTTAAACGGTAATCTTTCTGCAGTAGCAATTTTCCAAGAAATATTCTGATAAGATTTAAGTTTTTTTTTCCCAATAACGATCATATTTTTATTTGGATCAACGCATTGAACTTTTGATTTGCCTTTTGTTGCCTCCAAAAAAAGTTGGGCAATATCACCAGTACCACAAGCAACATCAATTAATTTTTTGTTTATTTTAGGTTTCATGGAATAAATTAATTGTTTTTTCCAGGATTTATGAGCGCCAAAAGACATTAAATTATTCATTAAATCGTATTTATCGTAGACTTTATCAAATACTTCTGAAACTAGGTTTTTTGTATTTTGTAGTTTTTGTTGCATTTTTATTTTTTTATTTATTAATAATATAGTCTGATATGCCAGAATTACCAGAAGTAGAAGTAGTTAAACAGTCACTTGAAAAATATATACTAAATAAAATTTTATTAAAAATTATAGTCAAAAATAAAAAATTAAGATTTCCAGTACCAAATAGAATATCTCAAATATTATCAAATCGAAGAATATTAAAAATAAATAGAAAATCTAAATATTTAATAATCGAGTTTAAAAATGAATTATTTTTAATAATTCATTTAGGTATGTCGGGTACATTACACCTAATAAAAAAAAATTATAAATCTCAAAATTCAAATTTAAGTTTTTACCATTCTGCAAGACTTCCCAAAAAACATAACCATATTCTGTTTAACTTTAAAAATTTTAAAATAATTTTTAACGATCCAAGAAGATTTGGGTTTTTAAAATTAATCAAAAGTAAAAATGTTTTAAATAATTATTTTAGTAAATTAGGACCGGATCCTTTTGAGAAATCTTTTAGTTTTAAATATATAAATAATTATATTCATAAAAAAACAAAAAATATAAAAAATACTTTATTAGATCAAAAGTTTATATCCGGGATAGGTAATATTTATTCTAGCGAAATTTTAAATTTTTCAAAAATAAATCCACTTAAACCCTGTGGTAAATTGAGTGAAGATGAAATTCTCAAAATTATTTTATATACAAAAAGGGTTCTAAAAAAATCAATTAAAAAAGGTGGAACAACAATTAGTAATTTTAAATCAATAAAGGGTAATCAAGGAGCCTATCAAAAGGAATTTCGTGCTTATGATAGAGAACAAAAAAGTTGCAAAAATAAATTATGTTCTGGAACTATTATAAAGATAAATATCTCAAATAGAGCAACTTATCTATGTAATACTTGCCAAAATAATTAAAAAATTAATTGACCATATAAAATAAGCAAGCTATACAATCGCGAAAATGGCTAATACTAAATCGGCAATTAAAACAAATCGAAGAATTCAAAGACAGACTTTAGTAAATAAGTCTAGGAAAAGTAGATATAGAAGTGCGATAAAAAAAATTAACCTTTTAATTGAAAAAAAAGATAAAAAAGGTGCCTTAACTTATTTATCAAAATTAAATTCAGAGTTGATGAAAATCGCTAAGACAGGTGTAGTAAAAAAACAGAATGCCTCTAGAAATGTATCTAGAATTACAAAAAGGATCAACGCTCTCTAAGATTGAATCAACCTATTGTATTCATTTTCTAATACTAACACAAAATCAGATATAAATTTTAGTAAACAAAATTGATATAATTTTTATTTATTTTTTTTTGTAACTTTAAAAATTTTTTTAGATTCAATCTTAGATTTTAATTCAAGAAAAAAAAATATTTTCAATTAAGGATTACATTTTTTTTTAAAATTCAAAATTAATCAATTGCATTAAAGAATTAATTAAGATTAAACAATATCTGATGAAAAATTCCTTAAATCAAAATTTAAATGTAAATAATCAGGAAAATTTAAATTGGGAATTAATACAGGAAGATTTCAAAACAAAATTTGGTAAAGATGTATTTGAAAGTTGGTTAAAGAAAATGTCTCTTATTGAGACCAATTCAGATAATCTGTTGATTTCAGTGCCAACTAGATTTATTAGGGACTGGATTACTTCAAGATATTTAGATAACGTTATTCAAATTATTAAATCTCACAATAAAAATATTAGTAGAATAGAATTTAAAATTAATTCTTTAGCTAGCAACACAAGCAATAA
>MDTE01094354.1_pt1 | contig 13687 bp, 14 predicted proteins | sample 811231 | NCBI WGS metagenome assembly MDTE01 (sample SAMN05326651, study PRJNA326480) | marine metagenome | isolation source: seawater | place: Indian Ocean: Red Sea | collected 2010
ATTATAGAAGCTGGTTTTAATAACTTTATTGTTCCCAACATTTGCAAGCCAAGGATTCTAGCATCTCATATCTTTAATTTGAGGTCGTGGTCGGTTTTTTTATGGGGATAATTATCGTCGGGGGTTGAGAAAACATCACAACATTTATAAATTCAAAAGAAGCAGCGGTGCCCCGCGAGGGGTGAAAAGGGAACATGGGCACCCAAATATTTTAGGGTGAACCCGGCTGAGCCCGCAACTGTGAGTGGATAGGGACAACCTTCATCAATGCCACTGGTGTAACTGGGAAGGCAGAAGGATCGCAGAGACCCACGAGCCAGGAGACCTGCCGCAGCAAGTATCGCCCACACCCGCCGGGATTTGCAGGTGTAATCAAAATATTTTTGCGGCGGTGCGAATAAACGCAGCGCTGCAAATACACTTTCCATGTATTTGCGCTCTTTCCTCTCCTCGCATTGAGGAGACTTCTGGCCATGCATCGTCACGATGCGTGGCCCTCTGTTTTGGGTTTGAATACATGAAAAAAGTTAAAATTTGGTTAATGTACCCCTTGGCTCTGGCACTATTCTGGAACATTGCTCACGTGCACTCTCAAGGGGCGCGAGACGGCACAGTTACTCTCCCTGAGATCGTTATAATTGGGACCAAAATACCGGCACCCGCTGATCAAATTGGTAGCAGTGTCTCAATCGTGTCGGAGGAGCAGATAGGCCGATCACAGGCTAAGGCCCTTGCAGATGTATTGCGTGAAGTTCCCGGTTTAGCGGTCAGCAAGCCCGGGCCCGTTGGCGCTTATACGCAAATCAGGATTAGAGGCAGCGAGGGAAATCATGCACTTGTAATTATAGACGGTGTAGAAATAAACGACCCCAGTGGGAATACTGAATTCGATTTTGGCAATATGCCTGCATCCGATGTCTCCCGAATAGAAATTCTTAGAGGCCCGCAATCCGCACTGTATGGGAGTGACGCGTTAGGCGGCGTCATCAATATCATAACAAAAAAAGGAGAGGGGCCTCCAAGCCTTGGCTTCCAGGCCGAATTAGGTACCCAAAGAACAGCTCTTCTCTCAACTCATCTTAAGGGGGGAGACGAAAAACTTAACTATTACTTTGGCGTTAGCGGCAGCTCTACGGATGGATTTTCGGTAGCGAACACCAATTCCACCGCGTCCGAGAGAGACGGCAACAAATACCAAAACTTTAACACTAAGGTTGGTTTAAAACCGACAAAAGATTTAGAATTCAAGTTATACGGTCGCTTTCATAAATCCACCCAAGAGACCGATGATCAGCCCGCCGTTGCGGGAAAAATTTTTACAGTAGACAACGATGATAAAACTCAAACACAACAAAGAACGATAGGCATATCAACCAAATACTCTGCCTTGGAGGGTGCATGGGAGCACATCGGAAAAATTGCCTACAATGATGACCGTTCAGAATCGACAGTTAGCGGGTCCCCTTATAAAGCAAACGGTTCAAGATCTAATTTTAGTTATCAAACAAACTATTATTGGGCCACCCCTGAGTTATTCCTCGCCGATCAGTCACTGAGCTTTTTAATTGAGAAAGAGCGAGACTTTCAAGACACCAACAGTATTTACGGTAAATCAAATCTCGCCGCCACAACAACCGGGTATTCGTCAGAATATCGCGCCTCCACTAAAAACGGTTTCTCTGTCTCTCTTGGTGCCAGATATGATGATAATGATCTTTTCCAAAACCGATATGCGTTCAGAAGCGCGGCTGCTTACAAAATAACCGATAAAGACATGCGTGTTCACGGGAGTATTGGTACTGGGGCCAAAAACCCGACCCTATTTGAGTTGTATGGTTTCGGGCCTAATTTTACACCTAACTCAGATCTGAAAACTGAGACCAGCATCGGGTGGGACCTCGGTATAGAAAAAAATTTCCCAAACAATCAAACTATATTTAATGCCACATATTTCAAAAACCTTATCACCGACCTGATAAATGGTGCAGGAACGACGGCCATCAACACCGATGGAACGTCGGTTATTCAAGGCCTTGAGCTCTCGATAGAGAAAAGAATATCCGATTTTTTAAATTTACGAGGACAATACACCTTTACTATGGGTCAAGATTCCAACCGAACCCAACTAACCAGGAGACCAAAACACATAGCTAGCCTGAATTTAAATTATCAGTTTTCCGAAAATCGAGGCAATTTCAACATCGGCATAGACTATACCGGAACCCAAACTGACACCGAATTTTCACAGTATTTCGCTGAATCAAACCGTATCCGATTAAATCCGTTTTTATTAATGAATGTTGCGGCTAGCTTTGTGGTTTGGAATAACTTTTCGATTTATGGCCGCATCGAAAACATCCTAGATACAAGTTACGAGGAGGCTCTGAGTTTTGGCGGACCTGGTATCAGTGGCACTTTTGGGATCAGGACCACAACCAACTTCTAATGGATTCCCGGCCAACCATTACCTTCGGCGTCATTTTTATTGCCATTTCAATAATCTCGGTTCCGCCGAGCATTGCATTAGAGGCAAAACCAAAGCGTCTGGTATCTATAAACTTATGCACCGATCAACTGCTTCTTACACTGGCACCCAAATCACAAATATTAGCGCTAAGTCATTTGATCGGAGACAGCAATTCATCCCCCTATTCGGACAGAGTACAAAGCATTCCATTAATTCAGGGTACGGTAGAGGAGATATTGACTTTGGACCCTGATTTGATATTGGCGAGCGATCACTCAAATCCCCAAACGATAAACTTATTGCGACGCCTGGGCTTTAAGGTGCGAACAGTCCCTCCCGTCAACGATCTGAGAGACATAGAGACCAATATTGACATGGTCGCTGATGCGATCGGCCAAACAACACGGGGTGACCAAGTAAAGGATCGCATTCGCGCTCTTCTGACCAAATACAAAAGACAAAAAGAAGCCAATGGACCAGTAGCTGCAACGATCTGGGCTAATAACCTTTCCGCCGGAAAGGGAACATTGCAACACTCGATTATCTCGTTCCTAGGATTTCAGAACCTGTCGGAAAACTTTAATGTTACTGGTCTATACTCATTACCGCTGGAAGTTTTAGTTCAGAAAAAACCAGATTTATTATTGATATCTCATTATACAGACGCTCCTTCACTTTCTAATGCGATCTTCTCGCACCCTGCTCTGAAAAAGGCTTTAAGCGCCGAAACAATAATCAAAATACCTGACAAACTCTGGTTATGCGGATCTCCAGCGACATATGATGCCCTTGAGTTAATTGTTAGAGGGTGGCGGGGAGGAAAGCGGTGAGCAAAAATGAATATTGTTTTCTAAAAACGCAGTCAGTATTGGGCGTTTTGGTTTTCGTATTTTTCCTGCTCTCGCTCTCGCTTGGTCCTTCAAATCTTACTATTCTTGACTTTTGGTTCCTTGGAGAAACAGAGAAGAACAATACTTCATGGCTTATCTTTTTTGAAATCCGGCTGCCAAGGGCAATACTTGGACTCGCGGTTGGATTATCGTTAGGACTAGCTGGTGCAGCTTTGCAAGGATACCTCCGAAATCCTCTCGCAGAACCAGGAATTATTGGTGTGTCGACATCGGCCTCTCTCTTTACCGTAATCATTTTTTATTCAGGCCTGAGCGCGGGTTTTGCGCTTTTAATGCCTCTCGCAGGTATTCTCGGCGCGACCAGTGCAGTACTAGTTTTACAATCTTTAGCTGGAAGAAAGGCAAGTGCGCTCACGGTAGTCTTAGCGGGCGTTGCGATTTCCAGCTTCTCTGGCGCTCTAATATCTCTAGCCCTTAATTTCTCTCCGAATCCATTCGCAACCTACGAGATTGTCTTCTGGTTGTTAGGCTCCGTTGCCGACCGGGGACATGATCAAGTTGCAATCGCATTACCTTTCATGGCTGTCGGCTGGGCCTTGTTGTTATGCTTAGGAAACCCTTTAGACGCCCTTACTCTTGGGGAGGAGGAAGCGACTTCTTTGGGTTACAAGCTCAGTCGTGTTCGTACACAGCTTATTTTTGGGACCGCACTTGCTGTAGGCTCCGCGACCTCCATAGCCGGAACAATTGGTTTCGTTGGGCTGGTAGTTCCTCACCTTCTTCGACCTTTTGTCGGAAATCGTCCTAAACTACTTCTCTCTACCAGTGCACTTGGAGGTGCCGCATTGGTCCTCGCTGCAGATATCGCGGTAAGACTTCTCCCCTTTAAACAAGAGCTTAAGCTAGGAGTACTGACCGCACTGATAGGGGCGCCTTTCTTTTTACTTCTAATTATAAAACACAGAAGGAGCGTTTAATGATCCTCCTTACTATGGATGAACTGTCTGTTAAATTAGGATCCTCAACAATTTTAAATGCAATAACGTTGGAACTTAAGCAGGGTCAAATAATCGGATTAATGGGAGCTAACGGCTCTGGTAAATCGACACTCCTCAAAGCAATCGCCGGCCTTATCCCCCACTCAGGAGAAATATGCTTGAGAGGACAGGTAATAAAAAAACTCTCTCTGAGAGCGCGGGCAAAAACGATTGGATACTTAGGTCAATCTCAACTTCCATCTTGGTCTTTGAGTGTCAGAGATTTCGTGGCTCTCGGACGGCTTCCTTTTAAGGATGGAGATAAAATTAGCGCTAAAAAGATTTTAGAGAAGTCAATTTTGGAATGTGACTTAGCAGACTTGTCTGATCGGTTAGTTACTCAATTATCTGGCGGAGAACTTGCCCGTGCGCGGATCGCCAGGGTTATTGCTGGAGAACCGACCTTACTCTTACTCGATGAACCAATAGCGGGCCTTGATCCCCTGCACCAATTAGAAATAATGCATTTGCTCCAGGACAAAGTATGTGAGGGCCTAACGGTCATATTGGTTCTGCACGACTTATCCCTGGCTGCGCGATTCACGAACAGACTTGTATTACTGAAGGAAGGCCGCATGTTAGTGGCGGGCCCAACAGGTTTAGTCCTAAATTCTGAAAATTTAGCGGAAGCCTTCAAAATTAATTCCCAATATTGTGTTACCGATGGGATACCTTACGTACTTCCTACCTACCCCATAAAAACTTTACCAGACCGGCACAAAGGATGAACGCGCACGCCACAACCGGACTTTTTTTGTCTATCGCAATTCATACAAGTGCTCTTTTGCTATTTAATCAACATGCCTCGCATCGCATAGATACGCCCCCAGAAACAAAGGTCCTTACCGTCGAGTTGTTCTCAATCGAGGCCCCAATCAAAAAACAAACGAACCATTTTTTTTCGTCAGGAAAAACAGTTAGCAAAGATGCCACTGAAAAACAGCGACCAGAAATTTCCGATCCGTCAGGGAAGACCAATATTTTGAGAGCCGTTAATAAAATGGCTCCAGTGTCTAGAAAAAATCCTTCACAACCGTTCCCACTATTGTGGGAAGAGTCCAAGTCTGTTCCTGAGAATACATCTCAAAAAACAAAAACCAAACACGCAAAACTGGTAAATAAACAAAGGAGTCAAACAAGACAACAAACTCAATCCCTGATGGGAAACCAAAGGGTTACACGATTGAAAGATGCGCGGCCAGAACCTGCGGCTTCAAAGTCGCAGATTTTCTCAGCCAAACCAGCGGCGATTACCGCAACGCGACCAACAGGTCTCGCGAGCAACCTGCCTCCTATCTATCCAAAACTAGCAAGGAGGCGAGGAATAGAGGGCACGGTCGTAATAATGGCGGAGATCAGCCCCTCTGGACTTGTGAGCTCAACAAGTATCAAAACATCCAGCGGTTCGAATACACTCGATACCGCAGCCATCAGAGCTATCAGAGATTGGCGTTTCACTCCAGCCACCAACAATGGCAGTCCGATAACAAGCGAGGTTGAAATACCTCTGACTTTTAAAATTAAGTAGCAATCTACCAAATTAATTTATCGGAAGAATTATTAGAGGCACCTGAAAGCCCGTTTGGAACCTAGGCCGTAACCAACAAAGAAATTAGAAGAATTAAAAGACTCGGGGCTCCGAGTAAATATGTATCGCCGGATTATTTACCGTACTCCGCCTCAAGGTCCTGCGCGAGTAATTCGTGAAGTTCGTTAGTAACCTGAGGCTCAATACCAAACCAATATTTCCACGCGACGGGTCCCTGATGAAGGAGCATCCCGAGACCGGTACATGTACGGTTTTGACGCTCCGACGCGCTCCTTACGAGACTAGTTTGTCTTGGGGTGTAAATAATATCGTAAACAACTGCCTCAGAATTTAACGCTTCAATGGATAAATCATGGTCCTCCATTCCAACCATGCCAAGGCAGGTTGCGTTGACGACAATGTCCGCTCCCTCTAACGCCTTCGAGCGTTGTTCCCAACTCCCTACCGAAATGACGTCCCCAAAAACCTTCCTAATAATTTCAGCGTGAGCGGTTGTGCGGTTTACAATAAATATCTGTGAAATTCCGGCTTTAATTAGACCGTAACAAACAGCCCGTGCCCCGCCGCCAGCTCCAATAACGGTTGCTCGACGGCCCGAGAGATTAAACAGGGGATGTGCCTGCTCTAAGTTTCTTAAAAAACCGATCCAGTCATTATTAGTCCCAAATAGGCTTTTATCCTCTCTGACGACCACACAGCTAATAGCGCCAATATTCTCCGCTGCCTCATCAACCTCATCAACCGTCTCTTTGGCCACTAACTTATGTGGAATAGTCACGTTACAACCTGCGAACCCGAGCTTTGGTAAAGCCCGAAGGGCCTCCGGGACTTTTCCTGGTTTAATCGCCAGGGGTAGATAGGACCCTCTCATGCCCTGCTGCTCCATCCAATAATTGTGCATGAGTGGGGACCGGGAGTGCATTACTGGCCAACCAATCACGCCTGCCAGCGCGAATTTCTCTAGTTTTTCCATCGAGGTCTTATCAATTTTCTAAGCGTCGTAAACAGTTCCATCGAGTTTTGCGCTGAAATGGTTCCAAGTTCTAAGAAATAGCCCTGGATTATAAAGTTTTTCATAACACAGCTCGAGTTCTTCCTCAGTAAACGCGTAGGGAGTTCCAATTAGATGAGATCGATATTGACGCTCCGCATTTTCTTCCAGATAGTTCAAAAGGACGAACGCATCGATGATTGAAGCACCAGTCGTTACGACACCATGCGCTTTCATAAGCGCCGCAGGTCGGTTACCGAGAGTATCGGTCAGGCGTTTTGCCATTTTCACATTGTTAATCGAATCCGGGGAGTCCAAAACAGGTAACGGGTAAACCAAGGAGCCTTGGGCATATACAGGCAGATAATCCAAGCCCGCAGTCGAGAGCACAGTCGACCAATTGGGATGGCAATGGATCGCCGCACTAACGTCCGCACGCGCTTTGTAAACTCCTGCATGAAGATGAAACTCCAGCGGCGGCTTTCCCTGGCCTTCAATAACATTGCCGTCAAAGTCAATCTGGCAAATGTCATCAATGGTCAATTGGCTGCGCTGACAATTCCCGATATTGATCAACATGTGATCAGGTGCAATTTTCATACTTGCGTGCCCGTTGTAATCCATAATGCTATTTTGCTCGAGCATCCTTATACAGCGAACCAATTGTTCTTTCTCCTGGATATGAGAAGGCATGTCTTGTCCTCAAATAAATCTTACCATCCGGTTTCCATGGTAATTTCTGTACGCCACAAATTCCAAGCTCTCAGACTTCCCGCATCATTTACAGCGTCAGCAAGTCGACCTTCTTCTTCCTCAAGTGCGTCTAGGGGTTCGCCAGACGATAACAAGAGTGCTGCGGTCTGAATTCGGGCACTTACTTCCGTAAAAACCGCACGAAATACAGAAAGTTGCAGAGTTTTACCGCAGGCAACCGACCCATGGGCTCTCATGAGTGCAATATGTTTGTCTGCCAAAGTTTCTGCGAGAGCAATGCCCTTGGCGCAATCACAGACTAACATATCAGTCTGACCAAATTTCTCTCGGATATCAAATACAGGAGCTCCACTAGCGAGAAAAGCAGCAGTATGAAATGTTCCAACCATCGGCGTCCGCGTAAGGCCAAACGGAATTACTGAGGGTGAGTGGGAATGAACTATCGAGTTAATATCCGGCCGAAGCTTGTAGATCTCTCCGTGAATAAATCTCTCGATGAAGCTGCCCCGACTGCCCGCATTGAGAGGCTCAGAGTCTAGGCTGTAGGTAATTATATCACCTGGAGTTGCAAGAGCAGGCGCCTGTGATTTTGGCATGAGGTATAATTCTGGGTTCTCAGGATGCCTTAGCGACACATGTCCAAAGGCATCTACAACACCTCGTTTCGCAAGTATCCTGCTCGCCGCCGCAAGATCAGCTAGCAGGGCCGGATCAGTGTCTGGTATTACGGTAGTCATATTAACGAAAACTAACGTATTAAGTTTAAACCGAAAATGCTTCGACGACTTTTATTTTAAAAAAATTAAGAGCCAGGAAAATTTCCCGATTGATTCGGTGGTCTTACATCAGCTGTTTATCATAACAAATTTCATTGAATTCCAGAGCCCATGGTGTTGACAGTTTACATCTCGAGCGATGAGTTTGATGATATTTTCTAATCCTCCACTCTCTAACAACCATTTTGGAGAATGCAGTGAGTATACCACGCCAGTCGATAGGATTTGTTAATTGCGATTGGAGTCCCTTTCGTGCTGCCCATGATCATGCTGTCGGGAGCCCAAACATTGAGCCCTCCGCAAGGCGTAAGGTCGTCATTGATGGGAAAAAGATCCGAACTGTTGATATTCACGCGCATTGCGCAGTCCCCGCGGCCCTCGATGTGATCCAAAAAACTCCTGGGCGGTCGGATTTATCGATGGAAGATAAGAATGCACGGCTCGCTTCCATGAATAAACAGGGCCTCGATATGGCAGTACTTAGCGTGAACCCTTGGTGGTACCATTTAGAATATGAGGCTGCCGAAGCGGTAATTAAGATCCAAAATGAGGGACTTGCTGAAATTTGCCATGCTGACCCAGATCGTTTCATCGCATTTGCATCAATCGCGCTTCAACATCCAGACTTGGCCGTGGACCAAATAGAGTACGGTGTTAACAATCTCGGTCTCCGAGGCATCAACATTGGTTGTTACGTTGAAGGCCGGGAGCTTTCAGACCCATTCTTTCACACCGTTTGGGCTAAATGCGAGGAACTTGACTTGTTGGTCTTTATGCATCCTCGAGGGACTAATGAAATGGTAAGTGGCGGCCGTTTAACTGGGGGCGGAGCGCTGGCAAACACGATTGGTAATCCTCTCGAAACCACTTTAGCCTTATCCCATCTTATTTTTGAAGGGACGCTGGATCGATTTCCCGGACTCAAAATTTGCGCAGTCCATGGAGGCGGTTATTTCGCGTCCTATGCCCATCGTTCAGATGCGGTAATTCGAACCTTTTCTCATCAGAGGGTCCAAGCATGTTGCAAATACCCGCCAACTCATTACCTAAAAAACGGTCAGCTCTACTTCGACTCAATTGTGTTTGATCCGGCCGCGCTCAGGTATTTAATTAGCCAAACTGGCGCCGATAAAATAATGATTGGCACGGATTACCCGTTTGGCTGGAGCACCACTGAAGTCGATTTAGTTCTTCAAACTCCTGAACTTTCTAACGACGACCGAACCGCAATCCTGGGGGGGAATGCGGCAAGGTTACTCAACATCCCCACCGACTAATATCCTCAAAGTTTTAATAAGGTCTCAGCATTCCTATGTAGCAACTTTGATATATCTTCTTCACAAAGGGGAATCGTTGGAATCCAGGAAGTTGCTTCGTTATTATCCACGAAGGGATAATCCACAGAAAACATTATTCGATCTATTCCAATCTCCATCATGCAGCACAACAACGCGGGATTGGAAAAATTACCACTCGTTGTAATCCAAAAATGCTTACTAAAGATTTCTCGAAAAGACGCGCCACCAGTGTTTTCTATTCGGTTTAGAGCTTGATTAATTCGCCAGAGGGAAAACGGAATACTCTCTCCCAAATGACCTAAAATCATTTTGGCATTTGGATATTTATCAAAGACACCGGATAGAATAATTCGTAACGCATGCGTTGCTGTTTCAATTGTATAGCCCCAGGCGGGACCACCTAAAGCAGGGTACTCTTCCAGATAGTCAGACAAATACGTTTCTAAAAAGTTTTTATGAGGCCACGACGGATGCAGGTAAATCGGAACATTTAAAGCCTCCGCCCGCTCAAAGATTGGCCAATATTCTTTTTTATCTAGCCAACCATCCGCCCCAGTTGGACCATGGATCATTGCCCCTCGGAAGCTCAGATGATCCACGGCGCGCTCTAATTCATCCGCTGCGGCTTTAGGGTTCGCGGTCGGTAAAGCTGCAAAAGCAAATAGCCTCTCGGGATTAGCTCTACAGGCTTCGGCGAGCCGATCATTGGCTGACTTTGCGAGTGTTACTGCCGACTCGGCGTCGACCCTCTGAAGAGAAGGTGCGCCATGGCTTAGGACTTGGACATCAATCCCTGCCTCATCCATTTCTTTCAGCCTCAATTCTCCCAAATCATGCAATCTATCCATTAAGGCATTCCGCCGGGATGAGTCCCTTCCCTTAAAGTGTGTTTCAACCTCGTAATCCCAATAATGTTCCTCAAGAGCGATGACCCGAAGTTGGTCCTGTGTAATCATTGAATGGTGTCCCTTTATTTTGGTCTTACTTATTTGAAAACTACCGCGAACAAACAGATCGAAAAATCTCAGCAGTTCTTTCCTGATGGAGGTGTGAATTTTGATAACAAAAAGATCCTTTCGCCAAGACATATTTGTAATTTTATTCTCTACCTATTTGATGCTCGGTCTCTCCAATGTGAGTATTGCAAACGATAGACTATGGGCAGCAGCAAGCTCTGAAGGGCACTTTGTTATGATTAGGCACGCGCTTGCACCAGGTTTCGGCGATCCTCCTGAATTTGTTATCGGAGACTGCAGTACGCAGCGCAATTTGGATGATGAAGGCCGCAGACAAGCATTAAAAATTGGCAAACTTTTTAAGAGTAGAGGTTTTAATAAGGCTAAGATATACTCTAGTCAGTGGTGCCGATGTCGAGAAACAGCATCAATGTTGGGACTAGGAGAGGTGATTGATCTTCAGGCTCTGAATTCATTTTTTGAAAAAGAGGAGAATGAAGTGCCGCAAATGACAGCGCTTCATGATTTTCTAAGTAGGCAGACTTTAAAACACGAACCTCTCATCTTAGTCACACATTATGTAAATATTGGGGCTCTAACTGGGACCTATCCGGACTCGGGTGGCATCGTCATAGTAAAGAGAACTAAAAACAATAAATATGAGACTGTGGGAGAGATAAAGGTCGAGATTGATTAAAATTCAGAAAATCTCTCTTATTTTTACGTTAGGAATAAAAAAGGGTCAAACAGCCCTCCCTAGCTTAAAAGTTACCTCATCGAGCATATTGCCCTTTTTGTCATAAATGGACCAAGGTCCCTCTTTCAGGCCATTTTTGTATTCACCTCTTCGAAATACCTGCCCATTGTCATAATACATGGTTATCGAGCCTTCAGGTTTCCCGTTTCTGAAAAAACCCTCATACTGAATTTGACCGTTAGGATGATATTGCAACCATGGGCCATCCGGAGCCCCTCTTTTGAATTCCATTTTCTTAAATATCCCACCAGTTTTATGAAACAAAACACCGCCATCCTCCTCGTAGGGTGAATATGGTGATCGGATTATTCGCTCGGCATCTGGTTTTATCATTTTCTAAACAAAATTTTTGAACTTCATTAAAATCTAGAAATAGTTACACGGCGGGGCCGATTGACGGTGGCGTCTTGATCCTGCCAGTCAATTCGCTTTCGGGAATGCTTAAAATCTTTTGTTCATTGAACACGTCGCCCATATTAGAACTCACGCCGCACTCTTTAATGGCCTCCAACCATTTACGGTGTATCCTATCGTCCTGATCTTCGTACTCGACCTGTCGCCCTCCTTCTTGAATAGAGGTAGCCCCTTTCCCCTCCGCGCTTTTTCGCCTCAATGCAATAAAGGGATATCTACGACTTCCCATACTACATGCAAGGTAACGTGCAGGACTCGGGCCTGTGTTAAAATGTTGGTGAAACATCCAAAAGGGAGGCGTGTACATAAACCCATGCTCCCATGGAATTTCGACAAACTTTTCATCTCCCTCATACCAAAGCAGGGTATATCCAACCCCGCTCACTGCGTGTACATGGGTCCCTGCCGCGTGCCGATGCGCCTTTTTGTACCTCCCAACCGGTATTTCTGATGAATGCGCATGCATTGTGCTGTCAGCCAGAATGAATGAAACATTCAGCGAGCCTTTTCCTCGAGCATCCATTGAATACAATTTAAAATTTGTTAAATCATTAACAAAATTGGTTTCCCATAAATTTGCTTCAGCGACATTGTCTCCGCGATTAACGCGCAAATGCTCACCTTCTCCCTCAAAATGACCATCCGCACCCAGCCGCTCAGGAAAATCAAAATCATTCTCGAAAACAAATTTCTCATTATGAAATAAATTGATTACCAAAGGGGCATCATTGGTACAAGACAGCCTCAAGGGCTCTTGCCCGGACCCATTAAAAATCCGATATTTACAATTTAAAGGCACAGTAAACAGCGCCTTAGGTCCAAATTCAAAGGTACGACTTTCACCATTGGGATATTCAACTGTAACTGATCCAACACCCTTAAGAATGTAAAAAAAACTCTCATAAATGTGCCTAATTTCAGCAGTTTTCTTACCTGGCTCTATTTCAAGGACATAGTTTGCCATGAAATCTCCACGCCCATGGGTATGGGCAAAACAACCGGTAGCCTCCCAACGATCCCAACGACCCGTCTCGAGCGCCAATAGGTTATGTCCAAAATCGAGATGTATGGGGATACCCTCCCCTCTTGCCCAGTTTTCATAGGGATCAACAAGAAATCTCTTTGAGATATCCTGGCCATCTTCACTTAATGGTTTTGTATCCAATGTTTCCTCTTTATTCTTCTTAAAATTACTCAATCTTTGTATCAGCCAACCAGCAAGCCGCTGGGAAAAGGAAGGCTCAAAAGTTCACCGAATACGTACCAGTTTATAAAACCAACGACCGCGGCAAAAATTCCTGAGAGAAACATACTTTCCCTCTCGAGCAACATATACGCAAAAATAAACAAGGGTATTGTGATATAAAATCCAAACAAATAGAGCCCTAAAAGCAATAGAAATATAGATCCAAAAACCAGCCCCGCCTTGCGCATGCCCCAACGCGTTTTCTCATCTTCAGCAAGATCGATGTCCGCCCCCATTGAGGTATCAGCTACTCCCGACCCGGAGGGAACGGCTCGAATTATCTCAATAACCAACAAGACGCCCACTATAATTGCCACAATCTCCGGATAAATGCTGGCGGCCAAAGGCATATCCTGCGAGTACACAAAGATTACGCTGAGTACTGCGGCCGTTAACAAGTACATAAATATTTTAGCCAGAAACATCATTTCCTTTTCCGATTGATAGTTTTCTCATGAGAACTGGATAAAAAATTACCAAAACCAAAAGGATAAAAATGGTTATTACACCAGGTCTCAAGAGGAATTCGCCGCCATAAAGCTGTATTGAAGTCCACAAATACCTCTCAGCAATTGGGCCCAAAACCAAACCTAAAAGAAATGGCGGACGTGGCCATCCAGCAAACCGCATA
>MDTE01097185.1_pt1 | contig 13686 bp, 12 predicted proteins | sample 811231 | NCBI WGS metagenome assembly MDTE01 (sample SAMN05326651, study PRJNA326480) | marine metagenome | isolation source: seawater | place: Indian Ocean: Red Sea | collected 2010
TCTACATAGCAACCAAAATATTCACCAAAATAATCAGTGTTATAGTATACTATATTATTATTCCCTGTATTCCATATTTCATTTCCATCCTTGTCAATCATAGCAGAAAAATAGTTAAAGAATGAACTGAATAATGTAAGGCCATCATTATAAGATTCAGGATTGTACATTATTGCAGTTGCATTAGATCTAGTTGAACCCGTTGAAAAATTATATGCATTCAACCATTCACCAACTGAACCATTATTAAATACAGGCTGAACTCTCCAAAAGTAACTAGAATCCCATTCAATAAAATCTTTTTCTATATATGCTAATGAATTAGTGTTTAAACTTATCTCTGGATTATTAAAGTTTGAATTATCATTTAATTGAAAATTATAAGAATCAGCATTGTTAATTTGTTCCCACTCAAATAAAACATGTATATAATTTAAATTATCTCCATTTATAGGTTGAATCATTTGCGAGAATATAAAATTCAGAGTAAAAAATATTGATATTGATAATTGTTTAAACATTTGATTATTAATTAACTAGAAATTCAGGGTTAAGTAAATTCTTTTTATTATAACTAAGCGCAAAATCTGAGCCCATTTTAAAAATTTCTCCACCTGCATATTTAACAACAGCATGAGCTGCAGCTGTATCCCATTCCATAGTTGGCCCAAACCTAGGATAATAATGTGCAGTGCCATCTGCTACTAAGCATATTTTAATTGAGCTACCCATTTTAACTAGTTCATAGTTAGAAAATTGATTTAAGTATGATTCTAATTTAGGGTTATTAGCATGAGATCTACTTGAGACTACCTTAACTACTTCTGTATTAGATGTGATATTAGATCTGACTTTAATTTTTTTAGTTTGTTCTTTTTCAATTTTATACGAGCCTACATCTGAATCTCCATACCATAAAATATCTATAACTGGAGCGTAAACAACACCTAGTATAGGTTGATTTTCATGTATTAGAGCAATATTTACTGTAAACTCACCATTTCTTTTGATAAATTCTTTTGTTCCATCTAGTGGATCTATCAACCAAAATTGTTCCCATTCTTTTCTATCATTATAATCAATATCAGTGCCTTCTTCTGATAAAATAGGGATATTAGGAGTTAATATTTTTAATTTTTCATATATGGTATTATGAGAAGCCTTGTCAGCTAAGGTTAAAGGTGAATTATCTTCTTTAAAACTGACATTTTGAGATATTTTAGGATTATTATAAATTTCTAAAATGCTTTTCCCAGCATCTTTTGAAATATTTACAATTGAGTTTAATAATGATGAATCATTCATTAGTTTATTAGACCTTCTTTTTCTAAATATAACATAACTTCTTGCACAGCTTCTTCAGGAGAAATGTTAGTTGTATCAATTACCAACTCACAATTTTCTGGTGTTTCATAAGGGTCGTCAATTCCTGTGAATCCTTTTAGCTCGCCTGCTCTAGCTTTTGCATATAAACCTTTAACATCACGCCTTTCACATTCTTTAAGTGGAGTTGAAACATAAATTTGAATATAATTTCCACATTGATTAATTAGATTTCGATTAATGTTTCTTGATTCTTTAAATGGTGCAATAGGTGCACAAAGAGCAATGCCACCATTCTTAGTTATTTCACTTGCAACATAGCCTATTCGTCTAACATTTAATTCTCTATGTTCTTTTGAAAAACCTAGTTCACTAGATAAGTGAGTTCTTACTATATCACCATCAAGTAAAGTCACTTTTCTATTCCCATGTTCTAAAAGTTTAACTAAAACTCCATTTGCTATTGTTGATTTACCTGAACCAGATAAACCACTAAAAAATAATGTAAAACCTTGTTTTTCTTTAATTGGATAAACTTTTTGTAATTCTTTAACAATATCAGGATAAGTGAACCAAGAAGGAATTTTTTTACCTTTTTCAAGTTTCTCTCTAAGCTCTGTGCCTGATATATTTAAACTTGTTTTTCCCTTTGGTACTGAATCAATTTGCATATATTGATCTAATTCTTCAACATATACCATCATTTTAAATGGAACCATTTTTATGCCAATTTCATCCTCATGTTTTAATAATAGATTTTGTGCATCATATGGTCCATAATAGGGATTTCCTTTTTCATCTTTTCCAGGGCCAGCATGATCGCGGCCAATAATAATATGAGTACAACCGTAATTTTTCCTAATAAGAGCATGCCATAGTGCCTCTCTTGGTCCTGCCATTCTCATTGCAAGTGGTAATAAACTCAATGTTGTAGTTCCTTCAGGAAAATAGTTTAGAACTTTCTGATAACACCTGACTCTTGTATAATGATCAATATCACCAGGTTTAGTAGGACCTACAACCGGATGTATAAGCAGATTAGCATTGTTTTCTATAGCTGCATTAAACGCAATCTCTTTATGAGCTCTATGCATTGGGTTTCTAGTCTGAAATGCTACAACTTTTTTCCATCCTGATTTTTTAAACTGATTTTTAAGTTCTTCAGGAGTGTGACGTAATAGTTGGTAATCATAATGATGTGGTAATTGTACTTTTTTAAGTGAACCACCTATGTAATAGTCTGAAATATTATTATATAAGTATTTAACACCGGGATGGTGGTCATTATCTGTGCCATAAATACATTTAGCTTCATTGTTTTTATCAACTTTCCAAACATCATCAATTGTCATAATTGCAATAAGAAAACCTTCTTTGTCTCTTAATGATATTTTAGATTTCTCTTTTAGGTTAAATGATTCAATAGTTTTTTTATTAACATCTAGGGTTATTGGTATTGGCCATAAATCGCCATTATCTAACCTCATATCCTTTAGAACTGAGTCATAATCTTTTTTGTTCATAAACCCTTCAAGTGGATTAAAGGCCCCATTTAAAATGAGTTCAACATCAGAAACTTGTCTATCTGACAATGTTATACTGTTTAACTTAATTGCTTCTTTTTGAAAATCTTTTGTAACCTGCATGTAGGATAATGATTTTTTTATATCTTTTGACATTCTAAACCTTTTATTAATTATGACTTATTTGTCTTCTATTAAAATTAATTATTTATTATATATTTATATAATATTATATAATTTCAAATTGTAACATAAAATAACTAAATTTTTATACAATAATCTGAAAGTAATAAATGAATAAAAACAATCTCAATAATTATTTAATTGCAGTTATGTTTACTGCTATAGTTGATTATAGTTCTTTCATTAGTAAAAAAATACAAAAAGATAGAAATAAATGAAATATTTTCTTGCTGTAGACATTGGTGGAACTACTTTTAATTCTGGCCTTTTTAATGATTCTTTTGAACAGATTGATATAACTCAAAAAGATAAAATTCGATATCATAATGGTAAAGAAGAAGTAGTCTCTGCTATTATTGGTCAGATATTCAACTTATTAAAAAAGAATAATATTCAAACCAAAGATGTACTAGGATTAGGTGTTGCATCACCAGGACCTTTAGATATAGACAAGGGAAAAATTTTAGATACAATTAACCTTATAATTTTTCAAAACTATCATCTTACAGAAGATTTTTCAAAAAGATTAAATATTGATACATACATTCAAAATGATGCTAATTTATTTGCTCTTGGTGAATGGTATCATAAGTACAAGAACGAAAATGTTTCTGTAGGTATAACTATTGGTACTGGTTTTGGTTTAGGGTTGATTATTAATGGAAAAATTTATCAGGGTGCTCATGGTATGGGTATGGAATATAGCGTGTCTCCTTTTAAATGGGGAATATGTGAAGAAAATATTTCTATTAGATATATTAGAAAACGTGCGAAAGAAGAATATGGTGAGGAAATTAGCCCAAGATTTATTGAGCAGTATTACTACAAGAAAGATCCTAAAGCTATAAAAATTTATCAAGAATTTGGAGAGAATTTAGGTCAAGCCCTAAGCCATGTTATAAATATGTTAGATCCAGCTGTGATTTCAATTGGAGGAGGCCTTTCCAATGCCTTTGATTGTTTTCAAGATAGTATGTTTAAAACAATAGAAAAATATTCACCAACATTTATACATCATAGAATTAAAATAGAACCAAGTAATCTAAAAGAGAAATCTACCATGCTAGGTGCATGTGTCTATGTAAAAAATAAAAAAAATATTTAGTCCTATTATTACATGCCTATAAATTATTAATATAAATGGATTATACTTTTATGAATCAATCAAAAAAATATTTCATGAAAACTAAAAAAACAAAAATTATATCAACAATTGGGCCATCTTCAAATCATCCAAATATTATCTCTAGATTAATAAAAAAAGGTATGGATTTAGCTAGAATTAATATGGCGCATACTTCTGATGAAAAAAAAATAAAAAAACTGATTGATATGATAAGAAAAGAGTCTAAAAAACTTGATAAACATGTAGGGATATTAATGGATATTGCTGGTCCGAAAATTAGAGTAGATTTTTCTAATACGGGGAAAGAAGAACTTCAAATTACAAAAAATCATATTTATCAAATGGGTTTTAATAAAATAAACGATATTCCTATAAATCTAGATATAGAATTCAAAGCAAAGAAAAACGAACAGGCTGTTGTTAAGATTGATGATGGGAAAATTACATTTAAAATTTTAAGTATAAGAAATAATATTTTAAAACTTAAGGCAACTAATTTTGGAGTTATAAAAACAAATAAAGGAATTAATTTTCCAAATGTAGAACTTGAAATCCCAACAATAACTAAAAAGGACAAAGAAGATATTAACCTTGGAATAAAGTATGGGGTAGATTGGTTTGCTCTATCATTTGTTAGAAAAGCTGATGATGTAAAACCCTTTATGAATATCCTTAAAAAAGAAAAGAAATTTATACCAGTAATAGCTAAAATTGAAAAACCCGAAGCAATTAATAACCTTAATGAGATTATCGATAAATTTAATGGTATTTTAATTGCTAGAGGTGACTTGGGGGTTGAAGAAACTTTAGCTCGAGTCCCTGTGTTACAAAAAGATATCATTAAAAAATGTAAAGATGCAAAAAAACCAGTTATAGTAGCCACTCAAATTTTAGAATCTATGATTGAGAATCCTACCCCTACAAGAGCAGAAGTTAATGATGTAGCTAATGCTGTTTATGATGCTGTAGATGCTGTTATGTTATCTGGAGAAACTGCTGTTGGAGAATATCCTATTGAAGCAGTTTCTATTATGTCAGATATTATAAATGATGTAGAAAAAACAATTATATTTAAAGATGAAAGAGTTAAAAAAACAAAAAATGACAATAGGAATGCAATAGGCCATTCTGTTAGGCTAATTTCTTCATCTATGGATATTGATGGTATTGTGGTGATGTCTGAGTCAGGTGCTACAGCAAGGATAGTTTCACATTTTAGACCAAATGTTAATATCTATGGATTGAGTCCACATATATATATATGTAATAGAATGTCATTATTATGGGGAGTAATACCCATACATACAAAATCTTACCTTACAACCGATGATATGCTTATAAATGCAGAGAAAATTCTTTTAAATAAAAAATATATGAAAAAAGGTCAAACATTTGTTCTAACTGCTGGTGTGCCTGTTGGAGTTTCTGGGTCTACTAATATGATACAAATTCAAAAGATTGAAAAGTAAAATCTATTTTACAAAAGTTAGCCAATCAAAATATTTTTCATATTTTCCTCTAACTACTTCGTAATATTTTTCTTGAAGTTGTAAAGTGATTTGTCCAGATGTACCATCGCCTACAATATGTTTGTCAATAGATCGTATGGGAGTGACTTCGGAAGCACTTCCACAATAAAACACCTCATCAGCATCTAATAACTGATCTTTTGATATTGTTTCTACTTTATATTTATATCCCATATCTTCAATTAAAGTCATTAATGTTGCTCTTGTTATTCCCATTAAAATATTTGAATTGAAGTCATTTGTATGAAAAATATTATCTTTTATAATAAAAATATTTTGACCTGAACCTTCAGCTACTGTATCATCATGATTTAATAGTAAAGCTTCATCAAATCCTCTTGATTTTGCATCTTGTACAGCTAACATGGAATTTAAATATTGGCCTGAAGCTTTTACACTTTTAGGAAAAGCATTAAATTGAAATTTTTTCCAAGGGCTAATGGTTATTCTAGCACCTTTAGCTAAGGCTTCCTTGCTTATATATGCTCCCCAATCAAGAGTAGCAATTGCAATTTGCACAGGGCATTCTTTAGGGTGAACACCTAAAGTATCATAGCCGTAGAATGCTATGGGTCTAAGATAGCAATCTCTAACGTTATTAGCTTTAATCAAATCTATAGTTGCATTAAAAAGCTCATTTACTGAAAATGGAATTTCCATGTTAAAAGCATTAGCAGAATAATGTAAACGTTCAAGGTGTTCTTTTAATCTAAATACTGCAGGACCATTTGGTGTTTCATAGCATTTTATTCCTTCGAAAACTCCACTGCCATAGTGAATGCAGTGAGAAAGGATATGTATTTTTGCATCATTGTAAGGGATTAGTTTGCCATCTAGCCATATGTTCTTAGAAAAGTTTTGCATAGTGTGATACTAATTTATTAATAATGGTTTTAAAAAAAAAAGTATATTAAATTCAATTTATATAATTTTAAGTTATCTACTAAGAGAAGTTAAAAAAATCTATTTTATATAAAGGATAAATAAATATGAATTCAGAAAAGTTAATTACAATAGCAAAATCTATGGTTCAAAGCGGTAAAGGGATTTTAGCTGCAGATGAAAGCAACCCTACATGCACAAAAAGATTAGAAGGAATTGGTGTTGAGTCAACATTTGATAAAAGAAATGAATATAGAGACATGCTTTTTACGACATCTGGACTAGAGAAATATATAAGTGGTGTCATTTTATATGATGAAACCTTAAGACAGTCAACTACATGTGAAAAACATATACCTTTTCCAGAATATTTAACTTCAAAAGAAATTTTACCTGGTATTAAAGTTGATACTGGAGCCAAAACATTAGCTGGATTTAATAATGAAAAAATTACTGAAGGGTTAGATGGTCTTCGTAAAAGATTAGAAGAGTACTATAAGTTAGGAGCAAGATTTGCTAAATGGAGAGCCGTAATCACTCCTGGTGATAATATTCCTTCTGATGCATGTATTTATTCTAATGCACATGCTTTGGCAAGATATGCATCTTTATGTCAGGAAGTAGGATTGGTTCCTATAGTTGAACCTGAAGTTTTAATGGATGGAAGTCATACTATTGAAACATGCTATGAAGTAACTCAAAGAAGCCTTAATGTTGTTTTTGAACAGCTTTTAATGCATCATGTTCTTCTTGAAGGAATTGTTCTTAAACCAAACATGGTTATTTCAGCTTTACAATGTGACACTCAAGCTGATGCAGACAAAGTCGCTGAAATGACATTTGATTGTCTATCTAAGAATGTTCCTAGTGATGTTGCAGGAATTGCATTTTTATCAGGAGGTCAAAGTAGTGATTTAGCTTGTATTCATTTAAATAAAATGAATCAAAAGTATAAAAATGAATTGCCTTGGAATTTAACCTTTTCATATGGTCGGGCTTTACAAGAAGATGCATTAAAAAATTGGAGTGGTCATAATAGAGAAAAAGGACAAGAATCATTATATTATCGAGCTAAGTGTAATTCTTTAGCTACTCAAGGTCAAGCAGAAGATATAATGAATACTACTATGTAAATATATTTATGAATAATATAAAAGTTAAAGCCCCTGCTACTGTTGCAAATCTATCTTGCGGTTATGATATATTAGGATTATGTCTAGATAATCCCAACGATGAAATAAAAATTGAAAAGATTAAAGAAAACAAAATTATTTTAGATTTAATAAAAAGTGATTTTGCGGATGTCCCTACTGATCCTAAAGATAATACTGGAGGTTTGCCTGCTATTTTAATTCATGAAAAATTAAAATTAAACTATGGTTTTAAAATAACAATTAAAAAAGGTATCCCCTTGTTTGGAGGCTTGGGGTCAAGTGCAGCAACAGCTGCAGGTGTTGTCTATGGAATCAATGAACTTTTAGATAAACCTTTTACGAGTGATGAAATGATAGCTTATGCATTAGAAGGTGAAAAAATATCTTCTAAAACACCACATGCAGATAATATAGGCCCATGTCTTTTAGGTGGTTTAGTACTTATAAAGAATATGGACCCTCTAGATATAATTAATATACCTATTGGACCTTTATATGTATCAGTTATTCATCCAGATATAAAGATTAGCACAAAGATGGCCCGAGAAATTTTACCTCAATCTATTAATTTAAATGATGCAGTTAGGCAATGGTCTAATGTTGCAGGCTTAACATATGGTTTTACTGTGAATGATCATAGTATAATTAAACGTTCAATGAAAGATTTTATAATAGAACCTGTTAGATCAAAGTTGATTCCAGGATTTGATGAAATAAAAAATAGCGCTATTAAAAAAGGAGCACTAGGATGCTCAATATCAGGTTCAGGACCATCGATATTTGCTCTTTCACAAAATAAAAAAGATGCTCAAAATGTACTATCTGCAATGTCAATTGAAGCAGATAAATTTTCATATTCATTTCACTCATATTTTTCAGCTATAAACCACTCTGGTGTCACAACTTTTTAGTTAAATATGAAATTTTATAGTACTAAGAATAAATCACTTAAAAAATCATTTCGTGAAGCTACATTAATTGGTTTACCATCTGATAATGGGCTATTTATGCCAGAATATATGCCTAATCATACTAAGCTAGTTAAAGGAATAAAAAATTTAAGTCTTCATGATATTTCTTATTTAATTGCAGAAAGTTTTATGAATGAAGATCTTTCAAATGGTAACATCGAAGATATCATAAACGATGCAATAACATTTTCTGCTCCAGTAGTTGATTTAAGAAAAAATAAATATATTCTTGAATTGTTTCATGGACCAACACTTGCATTTAAAGATTTTGGTGCATGTTTTATGGGTAGAACCATGGAAAAATTTGTAGCTAATTCTGATAAGCAGTTGAATATTCTTGTTGCAACTTCCGGTGATACCGGAAGTGCGGTTGCAAATGGTTTTTATGAAGTAGAAGGAATTAATGTTATTATTTTGTATCCAAGTGGAAAAATTAGTTCAATACAAGAAAAACAGATAGCAACTTTAGATAAAAACATTTATTCTTTAGAAGTTGAAGGAACTTTTGACGATTGTCAAAAGTTAGTTAAAAAAGCATTTTTAGATGAAAATATTAATTCTTCTATATCATTATCATCTGCAAATTCTATAAATATTTCAAGATTAATACCTCAAACTTTTTATTATTTTTATGCTTACTCTCAAATAAATATAAATCAAGATGTTGTATTTTCGGTTCCAAGTGGTAATTTTGGAAATTTGACAGCAGGAATCTTTTCTAAATATATGGGATTACCTATTAAAAAATTTATAGCATCAACCAACTCTAATGATGTTGTCCCAAAATTTATTAAAACAGGAAATTATTACCCTAAGTCTTCAGTTGAAACAATTTCTAATGCAATGGATGTAGGTAATCCAAGTAATTTACAAAGAATATTAGATTTGTATGAGGATGTGTACAGAATAAGAAAAGATATATGCAGTTGGTCATTTTCTGATAATGAAACTAAAGAAGAAATTATAAATCTATATAAGAATTATAAATATCTTTTAGATCCACATAGCGCAGTAGGGTTATTAGGCCTTAAAAAATACTTAAAAAGTGTTTCAGAAGATAATATTGGAATATTTCTTGGCACAGCTCATCCTTCGAAATTTTCAGATATTATTAAGCCTATAATAAATGAAGATATAAAAATTCCAAGTAGATTAAAGAAAATGATTGATAAAAATAAACGCTCAATTAAAATAAAAAATAGTTTTGATGAATTTTCTGATTATTTATTATCAAATTTTAAATAAATTATCAACCTGTCAATAGAATAAACTCTTTAGAAAGGAAGCTAAAATTGAAATTTGATACAAAAGTAGTGAGATCTTCATCTATCCCTGACCCGACAACAGGGTCTGTTGTTCCACCAATACACCAAACAGCGACATATGTTCTTGACGAAGTTGGGAAAGATAAGGGGTATGATTATACAAGAGCCTCAAATCCAACTCGAGCATTATTAGAAAAACATTTAGCTGATATTGAAGGCGCAAAATATGGTGTTTGTTTTTCTAGTGGTATGTCCGCTGTAGATAGTGTGTTGAAAATATTAGAGAGTGGAGATCATATAGTATGTTCAGATGATGTATATGGTGGAGTATCAAGACATTTTAATCAAGTACTTGTTAACTATGGATTAGAATTTTCGTATGTAAATACATCAAACCCTAAAGAAGTAAGTCAAGCTATTAAATCAAACACTAAATTATTATGGGTAGAAACTCCAACAAACCCTTTATTGAAAGTGACAGACCTTAATGCTATGAATAGAATAGCAAAAGAAAACAATATTTTATTTGGTGTAGATTCTACTTTTTCAACACCAGTTTTTTTAAGGCCATTAGAATTTGGTGCAGATATTGCAATGCATAGTACTACTAAATATTTAAGTGGTCACAATCAGATTATTGGGGGTGCAATTTTAACAAATAACTCAGATATATTTGATAAAATGAAATTTATTCAGAAAACAATTGGAGCTGTCCCTAGCCCCTTTGATTGTTTTTTGACAATGTTAGGTTTACGTACTCTACATTTAAGAATGGCAAGGCATAATGAAAATGCTCAAGCAATAGCTGAATTTTTAGAAGAACATCCTAAAGTTTCTAGAGTAGCTTATCCAGGTCTGAAATCAGATCCTGGACATAATATTGCTAAAGAACAAATGAGTGGCTTTTCAGGTATGATTTCATTTGAGTTAACTGGTGGTATCCCAGCAGGAAAAAACCTTATGAATAATGTTAAGCTTTGTTTCTTAGCAGAAAGTTTAGGTGCAGTTGAAACAATGATAACTCACCCAGCCACTATGACTCATGCTGAAGTTCCTGCAGAAGAGAGGCATGCAAGAGGTTTGACAGATGGTCTTGTAAGACTTTCTGTTGGTATAGAAGATAAACAAGATATTATAGAAGATCTTAGTCAAGCATTAGAAAATGCTTAGATGAGATTTTGTCCTTTTAATTATTATCTTTAAATATTATAATAAGATATGACAGTATTAAGAAAAATATCAGTTGTAATTTTATTAATATTAAATTTAGTGGTATCAAAAAATTTAACTTTACATGATTATGATAATCCATCAGCTAACCATATACTTGATACAGAAATTATTGATGAAATATTAATTGTTTCAGGAATGTTGGGTGGAATTGAATTTTATGATATTTCAAATCCTGAAGTTTTAAATCATCTTGATAATCTTACACTCTCTGGTGGAGGTGGTGGTGGCCAGGGAGGTGGAGGGACTAAACCTAATTGTATTGTCGCTACTGCTAATTATGCTTATGTAACAACAAATAGAGGTTTAGGAGTTATAAATATTTCTAATCCATCTAATCCACAATATTTAGGTCTTGTATCTAATACTGATAATTATATTTTAGAAGATTTAGATGTTAATTCAAATTATTTAGCAGTAGCTGCTCATGAAGATGGAACATTGCTGTTTGACATCTCAAATCCATCAAATCCTATCTTTATAACTTCATTAGAAGGAGAAAATGTATGGACGGTACATTTTTCAGGTGATTATTTATATGTAGGCGATGAAAATGTATTAAATATTTATGAAGCTACATTTGATAATTCTGGTGCTATCTTAAATTATAATTTAGAGTTAAGTGTTAATCTATCAAATAGTATTAAAGATATAGAATCAGGTCATTATAATAATTATATTTTTGTTGCTCTTGGTTCTGACGGTGTTGTATTAATAGAGTATTTACCTGATAGTAATCAATATGTAACTTTAGATTTATATAATACTTCGGCTCTTGCAAATAAAATTGATTTTTTCAATGACACTATCTTTACACAACGTTTGGCAGTATCTGATTGGGATGATGTTGAAATTCTCGAATGGGATGGTTCAAGTTTAGACTTAGTTGGTTATAAAAATACAACTAGAAGAACTATGGGTGTTTCTACTAAGGGTGATTTTGTTTACTCAGGAGAATGGGCTTCTGTCCAAGTCTTCGAATATGGACAAATTGATGGGCCTGATATTGATTTAAGTACATATGAACTTAACTATCCTTATGTTGAAAATGGTGATGTTTATACAATGACTATAGATGTGACAAATAATGGTAATTCCCCAGTGAATATTATAGATGCATATACAACCAATAATGAATTTGAATATACTGAGCTTAATGATTTGTTACCTGGAGAAACTCAATCAATTGATATAACATATACTGCTAATGCAATAAATGCATCAGGTAGTTATCGTATTTATTCGAATGATCCAGACGAGTATGAAGTTATATGTGAAACAAATGGTAATATCAATGGTGCAAATATTGGTGATGATGCTCCTAATTTTAATTTGCCTATTATTGCTAATGGAACAGGAACATTTGTACTATCTGATTATTTAGATCAGGTTGTCGTTTTAGCATTTTTTGCCCCAAATTGACCTGTTTGCAGTCCGGAGTTATCGGATATGGAAACTGCTATTTGGCAAAATTTTATTGAGGAGGGTGTCCTTGTTGTAGGAATATCAAACACTGATAATCAAAATACAATAAATAATTTTGTTGCTGAAAACAGTTTAACATTCCCTATTTTGTATGATTCAGGTAGCTCCGGGGGTGTTCAAGGTGGAAATACTTATGATGATTATTATATGCCTAATGATGGTTCCCCATATCCTCGTGATTTTATCATTGATCAAGAAGGTGTTATAGCATATGCAAACAATGAAATTGACACAGAATGGATGATATCTGTAATCTACGATTTAATTAATAGTAATGATTCTGTTTTAGGAGATGTCAATCAAGATGGAATTATTAATATTTTAGATGTGGTTACTATTATAAATATTATTTTATCTACAGGTGTGCCAACAGAAAATCAACTTAGTAATTCAGATTTAAATAATGATGAGGTTATTAATATATTAGATGTTGTTATTTTAGTTAATTTAATTTTGAATTAATATTTTAAGAATTTTCTTATACTGTTCATTAATAAATAGTAATTTAAAGTATGTATAAACCAAAGACAAATTCAAAGTTTGTTGTATTTTATATGTTTTTTTCTTTTGTTCCTTTAATTCTCAAATATTCAATTTTTACTTTATTTTTTTTGTTTTTCTTATCTTGTTCTTCTAACCCTAAGAAGGTTTCTAGAGGTAGTGGAAACAATTTTTCAGCTTACTATAACACTTTTTATATGGCTGAGAAAAGCTATAATGATGCACTTGATTTAATTCAAGCACAATCTAATACTCAAACTAAAAATACGACACAAATTAATAATCTATTGGATATTGCAATTAAAAATTCTTTAATAATAGAAAATAAATTTTATAATACGAAGTATATAGATGATGCTTTATATATATTGGGTATGTCAAGTTATTATAAGAATAGAATTACAGCTGCATCTTATTATTTAAACAAAATTTTGAATGATTACCCAAACACTGAATTTTATAACAAGGTAAATATTAAAATAGGCTTATTAAATTTAAAAGTAGGTAAAATAAA
>MDTE01023040.1_pt1 | contig 13684 bp, 13 predicted proteins | sample 811231 | NCBI WGS metagenome assembly MDTE01 (sample SAMN05326651, study PRJNA326480) | marine metagenome | isolation source: seawater | place: Indian Ocean: Red Sea | collected 2010
GTTTGACAAAGTGGTATTTCACAAAAAAGGCACTCGGAAACACAGTCGTAGGAGGGGTTTCAGAGGTGGTGTTTTGTGCAACTATTGAGTGGGAGTAGTTCATAACTTTTAAGTCATTTATATAGCTTTTTGATTTAAAAAGAAGCTAGAAATTGAAACCTTTTTTATTGCCATTGCTTGCTTTCCCACTATCATGTTAGAAAAAAGTTAGAAACTGCAGCAACCTTTACAAAACATATGAAAAAACAGAGTTATGACAATCCAGAATATAGTGGTTTAGAAGAACTTATGAACGCAGAGGTTATGAGAAACTATAACTCTTTCATAGTTAGTTTAGCCATGAGATATGCTTCAAATATAAAGACAGCAGTTGATTTTGGTGCTGGTATAGGGACGTTATCACTAATATTTAAAGATAAATTTAGAATACAACCTCTATGCATAGAAATAGATAAGACTAACAGAGAGCATTTAGAAAAAAGAGGTTTTGATGTAGTCGAAGGCTTATCATATATAGATGATAAAGTTGATTTAATCTTTTCTTCAAATGTACTCGAACATATTGAAGATGACTTGTCAGTTCTGCGTGATATGAAAAATCAATTAGCTGAAAGTGGAAAAATTTTTTTATATCTTCCAGCAAAAATGTCCTTATGGAGCAAACTTGATGAGGAGGTGGGGCATTATCGAAGGTATGAATACGTTGAACTAAAAGAAAAATGTGAAAAAGTCGGTTTGACTATTGAGAAGTTGCATTTTGCGGATAGCATAGGGTTCTTTGCATCATTGGCAATGAAATTTTTGGGGTACAATAAAGATGGAGGTATTGGTTCTATCTCTTCTCTTCAGTTTTACGATAAATGGCTTTTGCCGATGTCTATGTTTTTAGATAAAGTTGGGTGCAAATATTTGTTTGGTAAAAATATTATATTAGTTGCAAGCAAGCAGCATCTAATGCAAAAAAAAGAATATAAATTTGATTAAAGGAATCCTTAAAAAAATTAGGAATTTTTTAACTTTTTGGATATCTCCCTATACGATCAGGTACTTAGAACAGATTAGAAAACATGAAGCAGAGTTCTCTGTTCAGTTCATAAAGCCTAAAGTAAAAAAAATAATCGAGATTGGGGGTGGAACTGGCCTTCAATGTAACTATTTTAAGTCAAGAGGATTTGACGTGGATTCATTTGATATTGTTACAAGTGAATATTCTAAACATATGTCATCTGAAGTTGTTATTTATGATGGCATAAATTTGCCCTATGAAGACTCATCGGTAGATCAGATTTTTTCTTGCTGTACTTTAGAATGTATTTTAAGCCTTGATGAAATTTTAAAAGAACATTTTAGAATCATAAAAGATGATGGTCTTTGCTTACACATTCTTCCGTCTCCAGTATGGCGCATAGCAACTAGCCTCACCGATTTATTAAAAAAGTTTTATTTTGATAATCCTTTAAGCCCAAGAAGCAAATCCATTTTTAATGAAATAATTAATTTCAAAGCTAAGAAATGGCAAGCTATTTTTGATGAGCATGGATTTGAACTGATAGATTTTAAATCTGGAGACCTTTTTTATTCTGGAAATGCGATATTTGGAGAGCGACTCTCTATATCAACAAGAAAAAAATTATCAAGAATATTAGGCAGTTCATGTAATTATTATGTCTTAAGAAAAAGACTAAAGCCTAAGTATCATCTTTGATATAATTTTGGATCTTTAATAACCTTTTCAAAAATAATGAACCTTATTCACGTAGGCTTAGGAAAAACTGGATCAACTTCCCTACAAAACACACTCTCATCTGAATTTTGTGAAAAGAGAGGGAAAGTTTTTAATGATCCAAAAATAATTAACTTGCTTAGAAAGTCAGCCAGGTTTGGCTTTCAGCCTGATCAAATCCGCTCTCTTCATGAAAGACTTCAAAATAATAAAAATATAATCTCTCTTGAAAGATTAACAAATTGGAACCCTAGAGAATGGGAGACCCAAGCAGATAATAATTTAGAGATCTTTGGTAGAAATACACATATATTGATTACTGCTAGAGAAACAAATGAATATTTAAGAAGCATATATCAGCAACTTATTCAAAAAAACCTTATTATTGAACCACAAAAATTTTTTCTAAATGCTAGTGAATATGAGCTAGTTAAAAATATTGTAAACAAGTATCAGTTAAATATTTTTGATGTTGATTCATATAATTTAAAGAAACTCCATGATATTTATAAGGAAAGATTTTCAAAGGTCACATTAATTCATATGAGAGATACAGTTGTCTTTTTCTCTAATTATTTTAATTATGATAAAAATGAAATAAATTTTTTCAAAAATTTGTACGAAAATAGCAAACATGCAAACTCTTCGTACTCAGATTTTGCCATGAGATTAACATTTATAAGAGCAAAAATTCTTAAGCTTTTTGGGGTTAGAGTCCCTAATCTATATGACAAACAAAATGATGAAATCCTTAACTACATAAAGAAAAAAAATGATAAAAAAGAGCTTCAGATAAAATTTATACGTTCAATTAAAAACCATCTTGCCTGGAGAAATTTAATGCAAAATGGCGTTTCAAGATTTATTACTAAAAAATACAAACTTCCCAGTGATTGCTATTTAAATGAATCTTTAGCAGAACTAAATGATAAATATCTAGAAGGCTTTAGGCTATAGCAGGCCTTCTTCTCTTAATTTTTTTCTTATTTTAGTAGCACTTATATCGGTTATATTTTTTTCAAATATTTCTTCCTCAAAGCTGTAACCAACACCTCTACCATACGTGATGTTAACAATATTAGGGACAAGCATAATTTCGTAGTGCTCTCCTCTATAAAATTTGTCCTTTTTTAGACCATTTTGTATATTTTTACAAACCTGATCCCAATCAAAAGGATTATCATCCTGCCCCAGACCACCTGAAGCTCCGCTTACATCTCGAACCTGTATTATTACTTGACCAGTCTTTGCTATACATCTTTTAAAAAGCTCTTGGTGCCCGTCATGCCATGGCTGCCACCTTCCAAGCATCTGAACAGTAGGTTTTTTCCAATCAAACATTCTTTAAAATCTCCTCTGCTATGATTCTATGGTTATTTTCATTCCATTGAGTTATATGAAAATCAACCTTTGTTGGTTTTTCAAAAATCTTATTTGTGTCTTCAAACCTTCCAGACTGTATGGTATCCATCCAGATGATGATATCTGCATCAAAGTTTTTTCGGGTTTCTGATGTTGGGCAAACAAAATCACAAACCACTAATCGCCCATTAGACTTTTCAAAATCAGCAAAAGTACGCATTCTGTTTGATTGACGTTTCCTTCCTAATGGTGAAAAGTCCCAATCATTAGACATCTCTCTCACTTTATCTGCATTGTACCAAGCAGCATTTAGCATAGGAACTAGCCTTTCTGTTAAATAGGTTTTACCACTTCCCGGAAGGCCCATTACAAGAATTTTCATTTAAGTTAAAGAATTTCTAAATTTAAAAAATGCTAATATACAGCATATATACATTTACATATATACATTTAAGTATGTTTATTTTGGGGAATTTTTATATTTTTTAAATTTCTTATACCTCTGTTTTTTTAATGACAAAAAAAATTAGAATAGCTTTTATATTGGATGACCTAGAAGTATCTGATTTTGTATTCAATCTAATAAAAAATGTTTCCTTATCAAAGGAAAAATTTTTTGATCCTTTAATTATTTATACCAGTGAAAGCAAAGATAGATTAGATAATAAGAAGATAATACCGTTAAATATATTTGATTATATTAAGCAATTAAGATTTTCATTTATTAATTGTTTAATTAAGATTATTAATAAAATTGAGCATGGCGTAGTAACCAAGAAATTCCCAAATTATTATTCTTCTAGCAACCTAAAAGTACTGAACGGATTAGAATATTGTTCAATAAGCACAAATAATAATAAAACTTCGGTTTGTCTTAATCAGGATGATGCTAAAACAATTGAAAGATATAAAATTGATTGTGCGCTAGATCTTAGCTCTCAAGATATTGGCAAAAAATTAATTGAGTTTACAAGGCTAGGTGCAATTTATTTGAGCCATAATGATGATTGTTCACAAATCTTTCGCCCTTGTGGATTTTGGGAGGTTTTGGAAAATAAAGCAGGAACTCAATTTAGTATCTACAATTCATCTCGAGATATAAATGGAATAGTAGTTAAAAAAACCCTTTGCAATGGAAGACTTATGACTCAATCACTGTGGGGGCTGAATTCTGCAAATTTATTATCTAAATCATCGTATCTAATTCAACAATTGTTTGATGAACTTCATGCATCTGGAGAATTAAATTCTTTTAATAACGATGAAAGTGAAACTATAAAAAGAGAAATTAAATCGTCTTTAAGTTTAATAAGTTACATTTTTCATATTATTATTCCGATTGCCTTTCAGAGTTTTAAGAAAAAACTTTTTGGTGAAAAAATTAGGCGTTGGTCGATTGGCTATTCAAAAGAACCTTTTGCATTTGAGAATTTTGAAAGTGTCATTGAGGTATCCAATCCACCTAAAAGATATTTAGCTGACCCTTTTGTAGTTAAACATCAGGATAAAACAGTTATTTTTGTTGAAGATTATTTTATTAAAGATCAAAAAGGAAAGATTTCAGCAATCCAAATTGATGGTGATAAGAATCATTTTTTAGGAGTAGTGCTTGAAGAAAATTTCCATATGTCTTTTCCATGTATTTTTATATATAAAGAAAATATTTATATGATTCCAGAGACCTCTGAGATAAATCAAATTAGATTATATATTTGCAAAGAATTTCCGTTAAAGTGGGAATTATTTTCAGTCGTTATGGATAATGTGTCTGCTGCAGATTCAATTATTTTTACAGAAAACGATACTTGGTTTTTGCTCACAAATATTTGCAGTTCAAACATAGGCGATCATCAATCTGAGTTACATGTCTTTTGGTCTGATGATCCAACTATTAATAAATGGCTGCCAACTCAATCTTGTAACCCAATACTTTTTGATTCAACTAAAGCAAGAAATGGAGGGTTTTTTCAACACAAAAATACCACTTACCGTATAAATCAAATTCCTGGCAAGAACCATTATGGAAAAAGCTTCGGAATAAACAGAGTTATTGCTGTAGATTCAAATAAATACTTTGAAAAAAGAGTATATGACTTTAAGCTAAGTAATTTTTCTGGCACTCATCATTTTCATTCTAATGGAGAATATAGTGTTATCGATTTTTCAAGAGATACCCTAATAAGTGATGTCCTTAAAGAGTAATTGCTTTTGTATACGGTTAAATACTTTTTTTCTGAAATACAAATTGATTGCAGCCCAATCCTCCACCTACGGTTTTAAGCTTCTTTAATCTATAACCTTTACTCATAAAGAAATCAATTATTTGATCTGGCTTAGCAACTTCAAAAGGGTAACCACCAACCCAATCAACTAAATCATAATAAGGAGACATCCCTCTATTCTCATCATAATAACTCTTAAATCCTCTAAATGGATCAAAGCGTATGAAAAGGTTTATTATTATTGACGGAATCCAAAGGTAGACAAAAGCAAATATTAATAATGCAATTTTTAGAAGCGGATTACCTTTCACATACGTTTCTTTGACCTTGCCCCAGATTTTAGATTTCTTACCTTGATCATTGTAAATAGAGATAAATAGAAATCCATTTGCATTAACGCAACGATCAATGTATTTGAATGACCGCCACATCTCGCCGGTATGATGAAGTACTCCCCATGAATACACATAATCAAATTTACCAAGTGCATTTATATAATCCGAGTTCAGGATATCACCTTGTTCAATTTCCCAAGTATTGTCAGTTGGAACAAATTTTGCTTTTAAAGATTTGGTGCAACTTACACTATCAATATCGTAGTCAAAAGAATGAACTTTTGCATTTAGCATATTTGCAGCTAACGAAAATAATCCACTACCAGAACCGACATCTAAAAATGATTTATTTCTCATGCATGAAACATCAAACATCTCTAATAATTCATCCATAGCCTTTTGAACATTTTTTTCTGAAATCAAACCAGAATACGATTTCCAATTTTTTCCAAATTTAAATCTAGTTTTATTTTTCATTGCAAATTTAATATAAATTATTTAAAAGCTATAGAATATAGTTTTATTTTAACTAATAAATAACTTAAAGCTGATGACTAATTCGATAGACGAAGATTTTTATCAAAAAGAGAATTTTAACAACCTTCTTTCTTTTATAAAAAAGCTCTCAAAAAAGGACTGTTTACCTATAAATATAATCTTTACTTTTAAAATCGATATCAAGCATACAAATAAATTTTACAAAACAGGCTTAGTCAATAAGATATTTTTTTATAATAGAAGCATAAAAGAAATTAAAATTTTAGACAGCACTTATAGTCATAAATTTAGTCCTGGTAAAAGACATTGCTTGATTATTGGTTCATATATTAACAATGATTTCTTCTTATTAAAGTTTCTAAAAAATCATTCTCCTAAAAAAGTTACTCAGGCCAATGGTATTTTTAAACCGAAAACGAATTCTTATTTAACTTATAAAATTTTATTTTTCCTTACAAAGATATTCCATCCATTAGACAGATCATCAAGATTAAAATTTTTATTAAATTTTGATAAAAAAACAAAGCAATATTTTTGGAGCAAATACATAAAAAAAATAAAACAAATATTGGATTTCAACATTCCTCAAGATCATTTTTCAGACAGCCCTCAAAAAGAAATATTATTAGTTACAAATTCATTAGATTCAGGTGGAGCTGAAAGACAACTTTCAATGGTTGCAAGATCATTAGCTGAAAAACATAATTTTAAGGTAATAGTCCTTTGTGTTCAGCAACTAGTTTATCCTTTTAATTTTTATCAAAAGCACCTTAAAGAAAAAAATATTACCACTTATACAGCTGGTGACTGGAAGCATACTCAATGGGACTTTTTTAAAGAAGATAAAAAATTTAGATTATTAAGAAAGTTTGGATTTGCTGGAGAAGAAATTGCTACTTTAGCACGAGAATTTAATAAGTTTCCAAATGCCATTATCCATCTATGGCAAGATCACATTAACTGCATTGGCGGTTCGGCTGCAATTATTTCAGGATCTAAAAAAGTTATCTTATCAGGAAGAAGCATGTCTCCTGGAAGCAGAGATATATTTTTTGATACTAGTCACTATAATCCTCATTATTTACCAATTTATAAATATATTTTATCTTTAAAAAATTTTCATCTTACCAATAACAGTACAGCTGGCGCTGCTAGCTATAAAGATTGGCTTGATTTAAGAGAAAATGAAATCTCGGTTATTAAAAATGGCTATGAATTTCCAAGTGAAGAAGAAATGATACAAATAAAAAGCAAATCATCGAAATACAGATCATTTATTAATGTAGCTGAAGATGAAATTTTAATTGGCTCAGTGACAAGGATGATTGAGTACAAGCAGCCATTAATCCTCCTTGATATAGCAAAAGCATTATTAAATGACAATCAAAATATTAGTTTTCTTTTTATTGGAAGAGGTCCACTTGAAAAGAAATTTGATCGCATGATCAAAGAAAATAGTTTGCTGAGAGAGAAAGTTACCTATATCCCATCTGAGATTGATATTCTTCCAGCAATAGCCTCAATGGATATTTTTTTATTAACATCTCAAATTGAGGGTTTGCCCAATGTTTTAATTGAATCTCAATGCGTTGGGGTTCCACCTATCTCAACAGATGTTGGAGGAGTAAGTGAAATCATTCAGGATAATATTAATGGCCTTTTGGTTGAAGATTTAGGTTCTATTAATCAATTTATTAATAAGGTTTATAAACTCAAAAATAATAAATCTATATATGATCAAATTTCAAGGAATTCATATGCTCAGTCAAGAGTTAATTTTGATAAGGAAGTAATGATAAAGAAATTTATCGAAATTTATAATAAAGACTAATAAATGCTTAATATTAAAAGAAGGCTTAATAACTTTACCGCAAGTTTTCGTATAACCTCAAAAATTATTTTAACTAATATTAAGTTTTTTATTATTAAAGTTTTCTTTCCACTAATTGAATTATTAAATTTCTTATTTAGCAAAAGTTTTAATTTAAAATTAAAGAACTTTTATTTTAATACATATTATCTATATCACTTTTATAAGCTTGAAATTTTAGAGGCATATAAAATAAGAATTAAGCACATAAATACAATAATTGAACTTACTCATTCTCCTTTTATAAGAAAAGGTGCGATAGATTATATAAATACTATTTGGTTTAGTAATCTTGAAGAAATTCTTAATTCTAATGAGTTGAGTGCAGGGTTTGCGAACAATGACTTTAAATCCCCATTTGTACTCAATAAAAAATCAAAAAATTTCAAACTTATTGATTCAAATAAAAATATCATCATCATTGGCCCGCTTTTTGACTTTAGTAAATTTAATCTTAATGATTATGAAATTATAATCTCTAATAAACCAATCCCCTCAAAGTATGCAAGATCATTCAAGGGGACCATTTTTTTGGTAACAGGACCAACTTGGCCTAAGTATCATAGAAGAGAAATTGATAAACTAACCAAATCGAATATGTTAAAAATATACTCTACCAAAGAATGCTTTCCCAAGGTACATTGCCATCCAGCATTAGCAGATTTTCCAAGATATCCTCTTGGAACATTGATGAATCTTCAGCGAACTCTATATTTCACTTTGCATGCTTTTGAGGATTGTAACTTCAATGTATGCGGATATTCTCTTTATCAAACCTATGAAATTCAATCTGCATGGTATAAAGAAAACTCTTTAAATTTAGTTCCATCACATATTTATACATTAGCAAATCATGATTATTTACTTTCTTTATCTTTCACTAAGAAATTTTTTGAATTCAATGCTAACTATATTGGTGATACGGTAGAAATTTGCAAAAAGGAAGTTGGTTACTTGCTAGAAAATTTTATAGAAAATCAGAAAAATTTTAAATGAATTCATCACTCAGCCGCCTAAATATTGTTTTTCACATAGGTAGAGGAAAAACTGGAACCACATTATTGCAATCATTGGGAAATCAGCTTCAAGATGTAATTTATGTTGGAAAGGGTATAGATGGAATCAAAAATAATTTTTTAGGTAATTTAAATGTAATTCATAATGAACTTTTTCCATCTTTGAGGGGAGAAATTATTGGAGGTTTTAGTAATCCGTCTAAAAATAACATGGCAACAGTCTCACATTATGTTGATGAATTAGAAAAAATTATTCATATTAGTCCAGAAGCTCAAAACTTAATTTTGTCAGATGAGTGTATTTCAGATTATCAAAATTATTTGGGAGAACAGAATACCTTTTTGATCATTGCAATTGGAAATCTGCTCGAGTCTCGATTAAGTGATAGGTATCACATTACAAAAAATATAACTATGACAATAAGAAATCAAGTAGATTTGATTCAATCTTTTTATAGCTATTCAGGAGGAATAAGAATAAGTTTTTCTAACTTTTTGGAGAGGTCCTTTCTTTATCAAAAGGAGTCTTTTTTTGGCAGCCTTTTTTTTAATGAATGTAGAGAATTATATGAATCAGTTGCAGGCAAAGACTGGAATATAAATCTAATTCCGTATGAAATATTATCAATAGATGGCAATACTAAAGAATATATTAAGCAAGCATTTGTCTTGGATGATAAAAATTTAATTGCAATTAATGAAGAGTCTTTTTCAAAAAAAATGAATGTAAATTCAAAAAAAATTAATGGAAAAAAACATTATATAAAAAAGTCGAACAGCCTTTTCTTTCAATTGGGTTTTAATATTTTATACAGTCATAATGATTATAAAAAATATTTAAGTCATGCTTCTGTAGCAAAAAAAATTTTAGTTATTTCAAGAGAGAAATTTGGAAAATTATTTCTTAAAATTGATTTTTTTTTAAAAAAGATATTTGTTTATAAGAAAGTAAATTATTTTTTAATTTGTGATGAGGACAAAGAAAAAATACTTAAAGTTTTTGAAGATGATAATGAAAAACTTCAACAATCTTTGCATCAATTTGATTTAATCAAATATGGCTACCTGAAAGACAAAGATTTATAATCCAAATATATTGTCTAATAATGTGAGCCCAGGTGGTGGAATTGGTAGACACAAGGGATTTAAAATCCCTCGAAGGAAACTTCGTGCCGGTTCAAGTCCGGCTCTGGGCACCAATTCTGTAATTCTAATGTAATTTTTTTAGATGTATAAAGAAAATTTTATGATTGCTGCTCTCAAAGAAGCACATAATGCAGCTCTATGCGATGAAGTCCCCATTGGAAGCGTCATCACACTGGATAATAAGATTATTGCTACTGGAAGTAATAAATGCATTTCTAAAAACTCTCCTATAAGACATGCAGAGATAGAATCAATCGAATCTGCTTGCAGGATTCTAAATAATTATAGATTGCCAAATTCGAGCATTTATGTAACTTTAGAACCCTGCCACATGTGTTGCATGGCAATTGTTAATGCAAGGATAGATAATCTTTTTTTTGGAGCACGGGAACCAAAAACTGGAGCGGTAGTTTCAGTTGATAATTTTTTTGAAAGAAATTTTCTTAATCATAAAGTTTCTTTCTCCGGAGGCCATATGGAAAAAGAATCAGAATTAATGCTAAAAAATTTTTTTAAGGATAAAAGATAAAGCTTACTAAGTCAGATCAAGCCAAACTGGACAATGATCAGATGGTTTTTCCATTGCACGAGCTGTGTAATCTATTCCTGTTGATTTAATTGAATTAGCTAAGTTCTCGGACACCATAATATGATCTATTCTAAGACCTCTCTTTGGATTATCATCAAACATCCTAGATCTATAATCGAACCAAGAGTAGATAGAGTCATTATCAGGATTTTGAAGCCTCCAACTATCAACGAATCCAAGATCTCTTATTGAATTCCACATCTCAATCTCCTCAGGTAAAAATGCACATTTGCCATCACGAAGCCACCTTTTAGCATTATTCTCACCAATTCCAACATCCTTTTCAGATGGAGCTACATTAAAGTCTCCCATTACAATTATATTATTTGAGGAGCGCTGTAACTTTTTAATATGATCTTTTAAATCTTTATAGTATTTAACTTTTTTAGGAAACTTTATTTCATGATTTCTATTTTCACCTTGAGGAAAATAACCATTTAAAATGAATATATCATTTTTTTTAAATTTATATTTTCCTTGAATAAATCTTTTTTGATCCTCAACTGTATCTTTTAAAAATCCTTTTGAGATTTCAAGCGGCTTTCTTTTGCTTAGTAAAGCCACGCCGTAATGACCCTTTTGCCCCCAGTATTCACAGTGGTAGCCAATTTCATTTATTAACTCAACAGGGAATTCATCATCGTGTACTTTTGTTTCTTGAAGCCCAATAACATCAGGATCAAGATGATCACGAATGTATTCAAGTTGATGCGGTCTAGCTCTCACACTATTAATATTGAAAGATATGATTTTCATTAATTTTGATTAGCTGCAATTAATGGAGAGCTAAATTTTAAGTAATCAATAATTATATTTTTTGACTCATTCAGAAGAAAATCATCCTCCAAAGATATTGCCTCAGAATCAATTTTTTCTCTATACGCTTCCAAATCGTCATAAGTATCGAACCTGTCAATATTTAAAAGATTTCGCCGATAATTTTCAGCACTAAGCATCCATGATTTTCTATCTAACTTATCTTTTTCTCTTTCATCAATATTTAAAGAAAGTTCTTTTCTGTTTTTGCTTTGATCATATTTTTGACGAATTTTAAGAATATATTGCATGTTTGGATCGCTAGATAATCTATCAAGATGATTTTCTGATGCTTGCTGAATCGCAAATTCATTAAGACTATATATTCTATGCCTAATTGGTCTAATGGTGTCCCATGGAAGTGACTCATCTAAAGAACTTTCACCAGCTTCATCAATGTCCCATGTAGAGGGTAGCACTATATCTGGTTCAATGCCTTTTGCTTGAGTGCTTGAACCACTTACCCTGTAAAACTTTGATTCAGTAATTTTAATTTGACCTGCACTAAGATCATCAAGACGCTGCACGGTCCCTTTTCCAAATGTTCTATGACCAACAACAATACCTCTCTTATAATCTTGAATTGCTCCTGCAAAAATTTCTGAGGCAGATGCTGAATACCTATCAACCAAGACACCTAAAGGTTTTTTCCAAATCTGTTTAGCTCTTCCATCACCCCAAGGCCTTATATTTCCACTACTTTCTTTAACTTGCACAGTTGCTCCAGATGCAACAAACAAACCAGTAAGTTTATTTGCTTCATATAATGAGCCACCTGAATTTCCTCTCAAGTCAATCAAGACTGCATCTACATTATCTTGATTAAATGATTTAAGAATATCTTCAACATCTCTTGAGCTACTTCTAAAATTTGGATCTCTATCTCTCCACGCATTAAAGTCTATGTAGAATGCTGGTAATTCAATTATGCCAACTCTATAGTTTCTTAATTCTGAATTTACATCAATGATTCTACTTTTTGCGGCCTGCTCTTCAAGTTGAACTTCTTCTCTAACAAGTGTTACGAATTTTCTTTCTGAAGATTCAATAGATTTTGATGGCATAATTTCTAGCTCGACTTCAGTTCCTGCATCACCACGAATTAGCTTAACAATTTCATCAATTCTCCAGCCAACAACATCTATACTTTTTTCTTCATTTGCCTGTCTAATGGAAACTATTCTGTCATCAGGAGAGAGCTGTTTTGATTTTGCAGCAGGCCCACCAGGAACCAAGCTGACAACTTTTGCATAATCATCTTCAACTCCTAAAAGGGCACCAATACCCTCAAGGCTAAGGCTCATTTGCATGTCAAAATCTTCTGCAGATTTAGGTGACAGATAGGCCGAGTGAGGGTCAAACTGGCTGGTAAAATTATTCATAATAAGAGAAAAATAATCTTCATTATTGCGTTGAGTGATTCTTCTTATTCTTCGCTCATATCTATCGATTAGTGTCTGCTTGATCTCAGTTTCATCAGTTATATCTTCATCAAGAATTTCATTTAATAAATCATTCTTTGTAAGAAGAAACCATTCCTTTCGTAACTCTGCAAATGAAGACTTCCACTCATTATCGTCAGAATAGACATCTATATATTCAGATTTTGAAAAATCAAAATCAAAATTTTTTAGGATTTCAATCTGGTATAAAGTAGCCTCAATAAGACGATTAAAATACTTATTTAATATTTTAAAGCTATTATTTAGATCAAAAATTTCATTATTATTAAGGTTATTTCCATATTTCTCAAATTCCAATTTAGTAAAATAGAGTTTAGACGGATCCAGACTCTCAATTAGCTTTTCCTGAAAAATATTATTTATACTTTCAATATTATTAACTCTAAAGAAGTGATCTTCCTTTACTTTTTTGATAATTTCTTTTTGTATTTTTTGGTTTTCAAGCGTTGGTTTGATATTTAAATTAACATCTACTGCAAGGACTAAACCGGCGTAAATAACAAAGAAAAATAAATTTAAATATCTAAAAAATATCATTTGGAATAAACTTACAAAGATGAGTAGTAACTATATCGAATTCTACTTCGATTGTTCAAGTCCTTGGACATATTTAGGGTTTGTTGGAATCAATGAGATATCTTCAA
>MDTE01054787.1_pt1 | contig 13684 bp, 11 predicted proteins | sample 811231 | NCBI WGS metagenome assembly MDTE01 (sample SAMN05326651, study PRJNA326480) | marine metagenome | isolation source: seawater | place: Indian Ocean: Red Sea | collected 2010
AAGGAAGGCTCCGTACATCAGTGCCATACGCCGAAGAAATTCAGCAATTTGTTTCTAAATACCCCGCCTTAAAGGCCATAGGCAATACTCCTCTTGTCGAAATTAACGGGTTGACTTATACAGGCAGTGCTTTGATTTATGCAAAGTACGAGCACCTCAATCCCGGCGGGTCTATCAAAGATAGGCCAGTTTTGCGGATGTTAGCGGATGCTATTTTGTCTGGAGACCTCAATGAAGATATGACAATACTAGATGCTACGTCAGGTAATGCTGGTATTGCTTATGCCATGATTGGTGCTATTTTGGGGTATCAAGTGAAATTAGTCATGCCTGAAAATGCAAGCGAAGAGCGAAAAAAAAGGTTAATTGCACATGGGGCTGATTTAGTTTTTACAGACCCACAAAAAGGATATGATGAAGCCTTGTACGAGGTTAAGCGTATGTATGATGCTGACCCTGATTCATACTTTTATTGTGATCAATATAGTAACGAAAACAACCCCAAAGCCCATTACGAGACAACGGCGGTGGAGATAATAGAACAGGCGCCAAATCTTACACATTTTGTAGGGGGAGTAGGAACAGGTGGAACGATTAGCGGTATAGGACGTAGGTTAAAAGAATATAATTCCAACATAGAGATTGTGTGTATAAACTTTGATGAATGGCCCGGGGTGGAAGGATTAAAGACGATTAGTGAAGGCCACATAATTCCAGAAACTTTTGATACGGAAATTGTGGATAGGACGATGGACATAGATGTTATTAAAGGATACGAAATTTCTAAACATATGGCGAGGAAAGGAATTTTCGTTGGGCAGTCTTCAGGAGCATACTTGTTAGGAGCGCAAATGGTAGCGAAGGAAAATAAGGCTGGTCATATCGTGACTATTTTTAATGATATTGGTGAAAGATATTTCTCCACGTTGATGTGGGAATAGTTGGTAATTATTGCCGGGGGGAATGCCCTAGTACTAAGTCAAAAAATGGGTCTGGAAAGATAAATGGAATACCTCACAGAACAACAGGTCAACAAATTAAAAAAAATTGATACCCCTACAGTAGCAAATGCTGTGGAGTTGCACCCAACCAGGATTAATACCCAAGGGTTCATGGGTTGGAATATTCAATGTCTATTTCCTGATTTGGAAGTTATGGTGGGCCAGGCAGTTACTGCTACGTTCAATACCACTACCACAGGAAAAAATAGAAGTAAAAAAGTTTGGCTGGAATGTCTACAAGAAATCGACACAATGCCTGTGCCAGTTGTTATTGTTGGAAAAGATGTTGGGCCAAGACCGTTTCATGGTTGTCATTTTGGTGATGGTATGGCCAATGTTGCAAAAAGAGTAGGTGCTGTTGGCCTGGTTACAGATGGTGGAGTTAGGGATATCGAGACTGTGAGGTCGATGGGATTTCATTTGTTTGCTGCAGGGGCCGTACCGGCACACGGTAACTTTGGGCTCGATGAAACCATGGTGCCGGTGGAAGTAAGTGGTGTTCTCGTGAATCATGGTGACGTAGTTCATGCGGACCTGAATGGAGTGGTTGTTTTTCCGGTGGAGCTTGCCGATTTTGTGATCGAAGAATCAAAAAATGTGCACAAAAAAGAAGCTGCGCAATTTGAATGGGTTAACAGTAATCTGTTTAATTTGAATGAAATGAATTCATCAAATTAACCCCTTTCAAATATATCAGGGTTTCCGTTAATAGAGTTATTATATGTCAAGATTAACGACGGTTAGAGCGTTAGTCTGGATAAAATTTCTTCGAGGTTCTACTTCGTCCCCCATAAGCACTGTAAAAGTTTCATCAGCTTGTGGTTGGTCTTCGACACTGACCTGTAGTAAGGTCCTTGTATCTGGATTCATGGTAGTATCCCACAGTTGGTTAGAATTCATTTCTCCCAACCCTTTGTACCTCTGCAGGCTTACATTACGTTTATTATTTAGCTGTAACATCACTTCTTCACGTTCACTATCTGTGTAGGCATATTGCTCTTTGCGTCCCACACTAATTTTATACAGAGGTGGCTGAGCGATGTACAGGTGTCCATGTGTAATCAATTCAGGCATGTGCCGAAAGAAAAACGTTAGCAGAAGGGTTCTTATATGGGACCCGTCCACATCAGCATCACACATTATTATCACCCTGTGATATCGTAATTTTTCGACATCAAATTCTTCATCCAGGCCGGCGCCAAGCGCAGTGATCATAGATCTAATCGCGTCGTGGGCTACAATTTTGTCAGGTCTTGCCTTCTCCACATTTAATATTTTTCCCCAGAGAGGTAATATAGCCTGAAATCTTCTATCTCGACCCATTTTGGCGGTACCGCCGGCTGAATCTCCTTCGACTAAATATATTTCGCATAGCTCGGGATTTTTCTCAGAACAATCTGCTAATTTTCCTGGTAATCCACCGCCGTCCATGGCGTTCTTTCTGATTATGAGCTCCCTAGCTTTTCTGGCAGCTTCACGAGCTCTTTGGGAAGTCATGCATTTATCGATGATTGCTTTAGCTTCCCTCGGATTATCTTCTAAAAATATTTGTAAGGCCTCTCCTAGTACGGTCTCTACTTGCGTACGAGCTTCAGGGTTGCCGAGCTTGTTTTTTGTCTGTCCTTCAAATTGAGGATCTTGTAGTTTGACACTTATGACAGCAGTGAGTCCTTCACGGGTGTCTTCACCTGCCAAATTTGGTTCAGTATCCTTTATTAATTTTGACTTTCGACCATAATCGTTCATCACACGCGTGAGAGCTGATCTGAAGCCTGTTACGTGGGTCCCACCATCAATAGTGTTGATACAATTTGCAAATGCATAGACAAACTCGCTAAATGAGTCATTATATTGAAGGGCTACCTCAACTTTGGTTCCTTCAAAGTCTTTTTCCACGTATATAGGGTTTTCGTGAACAACCCCTCTGTTCTGGTTTAAGCCTCGTACAAAACTTGAAATACCACCATCAAAATAGTAGGAAACCTGATTGTTTGGCCATCGACTCTTGTGCCAGTCACTCCGAAGAGTGATAGACAATCCCTTGTTCAGATAGGCCATCTCTTTAAACCTAGTAGACAAAATCCCAAAGTCATATATTAATTCGCCGAAAATCTCAGTGTCAGGCAAAAACTCTATAGTAGTTCCAGATGTGCCTTTTTGGGAGTCAGGAGCTGCCTCTTTGGACATTTCCGTCTGGGTACGCCCTCTAGCGTATTTCTGCCGGTGTAGTTGGTCTTCTCTGGTCACTGTGACCTCGACCCATTCTGACAACGCATTTACAACGGAGGCCCCTACACCATGAAGTCCGCCGGAAACGGCATAAGCTTTTCCGCCGAATTTCCCTCCAGCATGTAGAGTTGTCATTACTGTTTCCACAGCTGTCATTCCTGTAGTAGGATGCTTATCAGTGGGTATGCCTCGGCCATCATCCACTACACACACGGAGCCATCTTCACGGATTGTTACACTAACAGACGTGCAATGGCCAGCCATAAACTCGTCGACACTGTTATCGACAATCTCGTATATAAGATGATGTAATCCTCTTTGGTCTGTACTTCCTATGTACATGCCCGGCCGTTTCCGGACGGCTTCCATACCCTCAAGGACCTGAATGTCACTAGCTGAATACTTGTCTTCGTCTTTATGTTTTAAAGTTGCCATACCCCTACTCCGAACTTAATGGTTCACTAAACCCACACAGATTTTCAAGTTACAGCGAAACCTTGCGGGGTGCTAATTTGGCGCATCACAATTAAGGATTGATCCGCAATAAGTGCTATTTAAAAAGCCACACATTTTTACGTATATCCAACTCCCAATACCACCAATTGTAATGGTCGAAAAACGTGGACGAAAAATCAAGCAATTTACATCCTAAATTATAGCAGATAAGTGGTTGTCGCATGAATAATTCTGATATGTAAAATGAGTGTTGTTTGATGTGCATATGAAGATCATCAATTTACCCGTAGTTGTTAAAATTATTGGCGATATTATCACTTTCTTCAATACACTATGTTTACCTGTTGCATTATTTGATAAAATTGGTGTCCGCAGCCAATCTCCATGGATGAAGGTGATGGTGAGCTTGAGCGTTGATTTGATAGGACAAATGGAACTTGTTTTGTGCAATGACGTTAGCTTCTCATCTGGAGATTGGACTCTAGTTAAAGGAAGTTGGCGAAATGACATACACTCATCAAGATCCCATCGCGATAATAGGATGCGGTAATGTAGGTGGCGCTATCGCTATTGCTCTATCCAGAGCCGGATATCATGTTGTTTCCGCTGCAAGCAGAACTTTTTCATCAGCTGTTAAGTTGGTTGAATTTAATGGTGCTCAGAAGGCATATGAATCTATTCAAGATGCTGTTGAATTGGCGGAAGTGATTTTTATCACAACACCGGATGATTTTATTAAAACGACAGCTGAATCTATTGCGTGGAGACCGCGCCAAGCTGTAATACATTGCTCAGGTGCTGCGTCTTTGGATGTGTTTGACAACATCCTTGACCAAAAAATTAATCCCGGGGCCTTGCATCCCCTTCAGGCTTTTTCGTCAATTCATTCAGGTGCAGATAGCATATCGGGCATAACATTTGGCGTCGAGGGGGGAAAAGACATTAGGCCTTATTTAGAACAAATAGGTAGAGATCTTGGTGCCAACACAGTCTTTCTAAAATCGTCTGATAAAGCACTTTACCATTTAACTGGGGTACTTATGGGTAACCTCCTAACTGAATATTTGGGAGTGGCAGCTCAGTTGTGGGAACATATCGGTTTCTCAAGACAAGATGGGATAGATGCCTTGATACCCATGATGAAACAAGTTGCTGATAATGTAGAAAAAGATGGAATCCCTGCCGCAGTTGCCGGGCCATATGTGAGAGGAGATCTCGGAACCATAACGAAACACATAGATGCGCTCCATTTCTTTGAACCAAATCTGATTCCTTTTTATTGTCAATTAGCGTTGGTAGGGTTTGGCTTTGCTGAAGAAAAAGGAACACTAACTTCAGATCAACGCTCCCAAATACGTTCTATCCTTAATAAGGCTCTTGTAGAAACAAAGGAGTAGTGATGAGGGTTACCATCAATGATATACAAAGAATGAAGAATAAGACCGATAAAATTTCTATGATTACTGCATATGATTACACTTCTGCTATTTTGTCGGAGAACGCAGGAGTCCCGGTAATCTTGGTAGGCGACTCTCTTGGTCAAGTTGTCATGGGGTATGACTCTACCATTCCTGTGACCATGGATGACATGGTTCACCATACACGTATGGTATCTAGGGCTACGAATGCATCACACATTGTAGGGGACTTGCCCTTTATGAGTTATCAGGTCGGTAAAGATGATGCTCTTGTCAACGCCGGTAGGTTGCTGAAGGAAGGCGGTTGCCAGTCAGTTAAACTGGAAGGAGGTACCTCGGTTGTTGATGTCGTTGAAGCAATCGTTACTTCTGGTATTCCAGTTATGGGACATATTGGTTTGACTCCCCAATCAGTAAATCAACTGTCAGGGTATAAATTGCAAGGAAAAACCGTTGGCCCCGCAAAGAAAATAATAGAGGATGCAATAAATTTGGAAGATGCGGGAGCTTATGCGATTGTTTTAGAGTTGATACCCAGAGAATTGGCTGAACATATAACCAATCAGTTAAGTATCCCTACTATCGGAATTGGGTCAGGGCCTATGTGTTCTGGACAAGTACAGGTTTTTCACGATTTGATAGGGTTGTTCCCGGATTTTAAACCAAGACATAGTCGACGTTATGCTGATTTAGCACCTAGGATTCAAGAGGCAATTGAGAATTATGTTCGGGACGTAGGAAGCGGCTGTTTCCCTGGTAAAGATGAAAGCTTTGGAATGGATCCAGCTACCTTGGAAGAAGTCCTCAAAAAATAATAACCTCCCATGATTATTTTAGAGAAAATTTCAGAAATAAAGGCTACTTTAGATTCCTTTGATCGCTCGATGGGGCTCGTACCTACAATGGGTTCCTTACATGAGGGGCATCGATCACTTTTGAAGCTTGCAAGAAAACAAAATCGCACGGTTGTTGCATCTTTATTTGTTAACCCAAAACAGTTTGGCCCAACTGAGGACTTTGAAAGGTATCCTCGTAATTGGGATATGGATAAGGAAATATTCGAGGAAGAAGGGGCAGATGTCTTGTTTGCCCCAACAGATGATGAAATATACCCAAGTGGTTTTAGTACATATATTGATGTAGGACATATGGCAGAACAATTAGAAGGATTACATCGTCCCAATCACTTTAAAGGTGTGGCTACCGTAGTATGTAAACTTCTGAATATATGTAAGCCCGATTATGCTTATTTTGGGCAAAAAGACGCACAACAATCTTCAATAATAAGAAAGTTTTGTGAAGATCTGAATTTGGGGACACAAATTATAATCGGCCCTACGATACGAGATCACGATGGACTTGCATTAAGTAGCCGAAACATTTATTTAACTCCATCGGAAAGAGAATCTGCATTGCTGCTAAATAAATCTCTGGAAGAAGCAAAGATAATGTGGATGTCAGGAGGGAGGGATTCGACAAAGATCTGTGGGTTAGTAGAGCAAATTCTCTCAAGCAGAGCCAATATAGAAATAGATTATGTGGCTTTGGTAAATCCTGATACTTTTCTCCATAGTAAAGTTGCGCATCAAGGGTATTTGTTAGCAATAGCGGTTCGCATCGGGTCAACAAGACTCATCGACAATCTGATGTTAAATCATGATTCGGTCGTTACATCACAAATTGAAATATAATCTGTTCTCATGTAAGTTGAAAACTATATTGTAAATCTCCGCACCTGCGATTTTTGGGCTAAGTGATAAAGGTGGTTCTGTTGAATATTGTTCTTACTAATGATGATGGTATTCATTCGCCAGGTCTTTGGGAGTTAGCCGATAAACTCAAGTTAATCGGTGATCTTACGGTCATTGTCCCGGATAGAGACCAAAGTGGGATGGGGGCCTCTATGACCTTGCTACGTCCACTTACCGTTAATGAAGTCGTGCCACAGGTAGGGGGCATATCCAAGGTTTATACTGTGGATGGTAGCCCGGCAGACTGTGTGATTATGGCTGATGAACTTCTTTGTGATCACAAAATCGATTTACTGGTTTCAGGGATAAATATGGGTGCCAATTTGGGACTGGATATATATAATTCTGGTACTTTTGGGGCAGCTTTACACGGTTATTATCGCGGTATTGATTCAATTGCTGTTTCTGTGGAATATATTGATGATGTGATATATAAACCTTCAGCCCTAGTTGGTGCATCCGTGGCCCTTAATTTGCTTGGAGATACAAAACAAAGAAGTAATTTACTTATTAATCTGAATCTTCCCGCATGTGACGGCATCGATATTGAGGGAGTTAATATCACGACTTTAGGCAAAAAAGCATATATGGAGAGTGTGGAGGCACAACAACATGGCAGAAGAACATCATATTGGCTGAGGCATAATAACCCGGCGTTGTCAGATGCTGATGAAGGCAGTGATATTTGGGCAATAGAAAACAATCGAGTATCAATTACGATAATAGACCCCATGAATGTGGGGAATCATTTAAAGAAAGATAGCCATAACCTAGTAACTTCTGCAGTTCATTCTTTAAAGGGGGACCTATAGAACAGGGATTTCTTTTTTGGCCCAGGCTTTAATTAGATGATGGGCGATCGCCAATTGCATAGGTATTTGAAGGACATCACTTTCACCATTAAGAGACTTTATAATCTCATTTCTTGGGAACCATTGAACATCGGTCATTTCTTCCTTGTCAAACTGAATATCTTTTGTTTTAGCTTCCGCGTGGCATCCAATCATGAGTGAGTGAGGGAGGGGCCATGGTTGTGATGAATGGTATTTGACGTTCATCACTTCTATTCCAGCCTCCTCCTTTACTTCCCGGTACACTGCCTCCTCAATTGCCTCTCCTTGATCCATGAAACCAGCAAGTGCTGAATACATATTTGTTTGTTGTAGTCTACCTTTCGACTGACCCAACAGGCAGTGTTCCCCATCGTGGACAAGCACTATTATGACAGGATCTGTACGAGGAAAATGTTCCGTGTTACAACTAGAACATTGCCTAACTTGACCACCACGTTTCATGAAAGTTTTGGATCCGCATAGGGAGCAAAAAGCCATTCGGTCATGCCAATACAATTGGATTCGAGCTTGGGCAGCGATTCCTGCATCTTCAGGTGCTAATAGCTGCCCGCAAGTTCTTATGTCAATGAAATCAACACCCTGATCTTGATGGGTCAAAAAAGTGTCTATATCCGATCCCGATTTAATTTTTATTGCGTAATGATAAACGCCACCTCTAATTCCTAAGAGAATAGCGGTTTTAATTTCTTTGTCTAATAAATGGTGGCTTCTTTTCATCCAATGAAGGGACTTTTTCCTATTTGAGTTTACTGGAATATTTAAGTCCCGGATGGCCAAAAAAAGACTGGATTCACGATTGGCCATGGTGAGTAAATCTTCTTCACTTCTTCTCTCCACCTCACCTCGATTTAAAGGGTTTCTCGAAAACACATGGCCGAAGCCTTTAATGGACATTACTGACTCCTATTATGTGAAGCTTGATGGTCATGAAGTAATCAATTTGTTAAAAATATCATGGATTCATAGCAGTCAGCAGTACGGGATTACTACAATATCAGGCCTGTGGGATTTTCCAGGAGATCCTTAATTGTTATCAAGAATTGCGCTCCCTCTGCACCATCCACAATTCGGTGATCAGCGGAAAGCGTAGCTGTCATCATCTGTGCAACAGTTATCTCTCCGTTTTCCACAATTGGTTTTTCAGATACGGTGCCTACTGCCAGAACGGCGCTCTGGGGAGGATGAATAATGGCGACAAAGCTGGAAACATCGAACATGCCCATGTTGCTTATTGCAAACGTTCCTCCAGTGTATTCATTCGGGGTCAAGGTACCATTGGCGGATCGTTGAGCCAAATCTTTCACCATCGATGAGACTTCTTTAAGAGATTTCCCCCCACAATCAAGGATTGCTGGGACAATTAGTCCTTCATCGTCTGATATAGCTATCGCGATATTTATATCGTCGTTATATTGGATCCCATCATCTGTGTAATATGCATTAAATTTATTATGTTGTTTAATGCCATCTATACAGGCTTTGACAATTAGGTCGTTAACCGTGATCCTAACACCCTCATCTTTCTTCTGATCGTTGATTTGTTTACGTAGTGACATAGCATTCGACATGTTTATTTCAGCAGAAACATAAAAGTGCGGCTTTTCAGTTTTACTTTTCACCGTAACTCGTGCAATTTGTTGGCGCATTCGGGAAAGTGGTTCTATCGAAGCTGAAACTACTGTTGGCGACGTAATTTTCTCGTCGTCGTCTGATGAGTTTGGATCAACTGGAAGTGGCTCTGAAGCAATTGCGGTTTTCTCGGGATCAAAATTCTCAACGTCCTTTTTTGTTATTCGCCCACCTGGACCACTTCCTTGAACATTTCGTAGTTCTATTCCTGTTTCGTCTGCTATTCTCCTAGCAACGGGGGTTGCTAGAACCCTTTGATTAGTATTGGGTATCTTTTCCTGTATCTCAATGGAGACGTCCATATCAGCAGCGTCATGTGAATTATCAGGAACTTCCTCTACAGAATCCGTATCATCAGAATCCGTATCTAGAGATATTTGGGGTATGGCCTCTGTCTCGTTTCCAACCACTGCGATTGTTTGTCCCACTGGCACTATTGAGCCTTCATTGGCTAATATCTTAAGTAAGGTTCCGTCAACTTCTGATTCAAATTCCACAACGGCTTTATCCGTTTCTATTTCAGCTACGGGCTCGTTTTTTGACACCTGCGAGCCTTCCTCTTTGAGCCATCTCACTACCGTACCTTCTTCCATGTCGTAACCCATTTGAGGCATTTTGAGCTCTGTTGCCATTTTATTTTTGTCTCCCTTTCCTATAGCCCAAAGTTATAAGTCACAGATTCAACTATCCATTCAGCATTGGGAATAGTGGCTTCTTCTATGTTTCGCGCGTACGGGGCGGGTATATCCGGGCCATTTATTCTCAGTACCGGACCATCCAGATCATCAAAAGCCGCCTCTTGAATGTTGCTGGCTATAGTTCCGGAAAAACCGCCCGTTTTCCATGTTTCCTCAATCACAACGGCTCGATTAGTTTTTTGTACAGACTTTAGGACGGTGTCTAGGTCGAGAGGAGACAAGGTTCTAAGATCTATAACTTCAGCTGATATGTCTTTTTCTGATAGTTTTACAGCTGCTTCTTCAGCTACTCGCACCATGCCTGAATACGCAATTAGTGTTACATCTTGTCCTTCTCGGGCTATTCGTGCTTTTCCAAATGGGATCTCGTAATACTCTTCAGGTACATCCCCCTTAACTCTGTAAAGAAGGGAATGTTCAGCGAAAATAACAGGGTTGTTGTCCTTTCTGGAGGTTCGGAATAATCCTAATGCGTCATATGGAGTAGCAGGGACGGCCACCCTTAGCCCAGGTACAGAGGCATACCAATTCTCGAAGCTTTGAGAATGTGTTGCGGCAAGTTGGGCGCCTCCTCCTGTAACGGTTCTTATTATTAAAGGCACTTTGAATTGCCCATTTGACATGTAACTGAGCTTGGCGGCGTGATTTACGATCTGGTCTATTGCCACTAATGAAAAATTGATAGTCATTAACTCCACAATGGGCTTCATGCCTATCATTGCAGCCCCAGTTCCTGCTCCGACGAAAACTGATTCTGAAATGGGAGTATCCCTGATTCGCTCCTCTCCATATTCTTCAAGGAATCCCCGGGTAACCGCATATGCTCCTCCATAGGCTCCTATGTCCTCACCCATCAAGAATACTCGCTCATCTTGGTCCAAAGCTTCCCTTAAGCCTTTAGCGATGGCATCTCTAAGTATTATTTCGGCCACTTTTAGTCCTCTTCTGGTTCTGCGTATATGTGTTTTGTTAGATCTTCGGCGTCCGGGGGCGCACTATTTTCTGCGAATTCGATCGCGTCTTGTATTTCAACATCAACATGTTCCTCAATCGCAGATATATCTTCAGCAGTTAATAAAGCTTCATTAGCACAGAGCTTCTTAAAACTCTCTATAGGATCTCTACTTCTTTGCTCTTCAACTTCCGTGTTTTCGCGATAATTTGTCGGATCCGCCATTGAATGACCATGAAATCTGTATGCCATTGATTCAATAAATACTGGACCGTTTCCATCTCGTACTTTACTTATACCTTCCATAGTTGTTTCTTTCACAGCCATTATATCCATACCATCTATTTGAACAGCGGGAATGTGGTAAGGTTCGGCTATACCAAAGATGCTTTCGCCCCCTGCCCGAGATCGCGATACATCTGTTCCCATTCCGTAAAGATTGTTTTCCAACATGAATACTATGGGCAATTTCCAAAGAGAAGCGAGATTCATAGCTTCATGAAACTCTCCTTCGTTTACGGCTCCATCACCAAAGAAGCACATAACAACACTATCAAGGTTTTTCAGTTTAATACCCAAAGCTATTCCAGTAGCTAGGGGTAGTTGTCCTCCTACGATGGCGTGCCCACCCATGAAGTGCTTTTGGGCATCAAACAAGTGCATCGAGCCACCTTTGCCACCGCTACAACCTGTGGATTTTCCGCACAATTCAGCCATGGCGTGTTTTGGCTCAATCCCCCTTGCAAGAGCATGGCCATGATCACGATAGTGACCGATCACGTAATCGTCATCTCGAAGATTGGATATGGATCCTACGGCTATAGCTTCTTCTCCTATATAGGTATGGAGAAATCCACGTATCATTCCTCTTTGGTAGAGTCGTTCTGATGCTTCTTCAAACCTACGTATCAAAAGCATTGAGGAAAGGAGATTTTGGGCTGTGTTTTTTTCCAATTTTGTTGCAGTATTCATGTAAAAAATTCTTAATCCATATTATATGTGAATTGCTTCTCCCATCGTGTCCAGTGCAGCCTCTTTAACAATTTCTGATATTGTTGGATGCGGTCTGACCAACCATCCCAATTCAGTGGATGTTCCCTCTAGTAATTTGGTCATAGACAATTCTCCTAGAAGTTCCGTGACTTCCGATCCTATCATGTGAGCGCCAATGATTTCACCAATTTCATCGTCCACTACTAACTTTACCGTTCCCTCCGTTTCACCTAACGCTATCGCTTTCCCACTAGCTGTGAACGGGAATCTACCAACAGTTATCGATATCCCTTGTTCAATTGCTTGTTTCTCAGTCAATCCAAAACTAGCAACCTGGGGTTTGCAGTATATAGCTCGCGGCATCAGGGAATAATTTAATGGATGGGGGTCCAGACCGGCAATATATTCTGCGACTGTGACGGCCTGCGCAGATGCTACATGTGCCAAGAGCATTCTGCCCGTGACATCTCCAATAGCGAAAACACCAGACACATTGGTCTCCATATTTTCTCCAATGGATATGAATCCTCTATCGGTTGCGACACCTATATGTTCAAGGCCTAGGTTGTCACTGTTGCCTTGAACTCCTACCGCGACTAACACTTTTTTAGTTTTTATAATTTCCGTAACGTCATCATCAGTGATAGTTACATTTGCATTACCCATCGCTACGTCTATTCCTTCAACCGAAACACCGGTACGAAAGTTTATGCCTTGGCTTTGCAGCGATTTTTCTAACAGATGACTTATTTCCTCGTCCTCATTTGGTATCAACCTGTCCATTAGTTCAACAATAGTTACCCTTGCTCCATAAGAGTTCCAAACATAGGCAAATTCGACTCCCGTTGCCCCACCTCCGATAATCACTACTTCCTCCGGGACTTCAGTAAGTGCTAGGGCATCTCTGCTTGTTATTACTACGTCATGGTCGATTGGTAATGAGGGTAGATCCCTCTGTCTTGCTCCTGTCGCTATTATCATGTGGTCCGCGGTTACGGTCCTCGAGGGTTCACCGGAACTCGGCTTAATCTCTATGGTTTGTGCATTCGTAAACGAAGCTTCTCCCGCAATGTGGTCCACGTTGTTTTTTTTCATGAGGAACCCGACACCTGTGGTTAGCCTGTTTACCACCTGCCTGCTTCTTTCTTGGGCATGCTGAAAATCGAATGTTAAATTATCAAAAGATATTCCATAATTGTCGGCGTCTTTTACCAAGTTCAGAACTTCTGCGTTTCTTATCAAGGATTTACTTGGAATACACCCCCAGTTCAGACACACGCCACCTAATTCTTCGCGCTCGACTATAGCGGTCCGCATTCCCAGTTGGGCGCACCTGATAGCTGCTACATAACCCCCCGGCCCCGCCCCTATAACGATAACGTCGTAATCAGACAAAAATATCACCTCATTTAATGCTGTAAGGAAACCTTTTATTTTATAGAATAATAGGACTTTTATTGTACACTATCGCTCCTAAAATCCAGATTTTATAGCAATTTATTATGCTCCTTAAATGGGGTTATGGATTCTCATGGCTTCTCCGATCAGGTTTCTTGACACCATTGTGGCTCCGCAATAACATTTAGCCTCGGTTCTCTAATGGGCCGAGGTAGCTCAGTCGGTAGAGCACAGCACTGAAAATGCTGGTGTCGCCAGTTCGATTCTGGCCCTCGGCACCTCAGAGAAACTTATGTTAGTGTGGA
>MDTE01168536.1_pt1 | contig 13683 bp, 11 predicted proteins | sample 811231 | NCBI WGS metagenome assembly MDTE01 (sample SAMN05326651, study PRJNA326480) | marine metagenome | isolation source: seawater | place: Indian Ocean: Red Sea | collected 2010
CAGATTCTGGGTTTAAAAAAGAAATGATTCTATTTTTTTGATATGGTTTAATTACATTCCAAATAAAAGGTATTGAAACCAATGTCATTAAAAATCCTAATGCAAACTTCCAGATCTTAACCCCAGATGTAAAAAGTACGGCAATACCTAAAATAACAATGCTAACAGCAGTTCCTAAATCAGGTTGAATAAGAACAAAAAAAGCTGGTAAAAAAATAATAATTAATGGAAATAATAAAAAAAGAGGGTTACCAATATTGTCAAACCTTAAATCATGATAATATTTTGCAAGTGCTAATATAATAAAAACCTTCATTAACTCAGATGGTTGAATGCTGAATCCAAATATGTGAATCCATCTAGACGCACCTTTTCCTAATACTCCAATAATTTCAACAGAAATCAAGAGTGCTAAAAATAATATAAAAATCAAATAAGAATATTTATAGAGTAGTTTGATATCAATAAGACTCAAAAAAAAAGTGCAAAATAAAAATACTGAAAATCTAATCATGTGTTTAGCTGCCCAAGGTTCAAAAGATCCATCTGCTGCAGAATAAAGACCAAATGAGCCAATAATGCATAAAAAAAATAAAACAAAAATTAATAAATAATTTAAATTTTTTAATTTATTAAAATTCATATATTTAGTTTATTTATAAAATTAAAAATTTGTTTAGCTATAGGAGCTGCTGTGGAAGCTCCTGATCCTCCATGCTCAATGATTACAGAAATTGCATATTCAGGATTTTTTGAAGGCATGTATCCAACAAAAAGAGCATGATCTCTATTCTTCCATTCTATTTCTTTCTTTCTAAAATCTTCACTCTCTCTCTCAGAAAGAGAGATTTTTGTTACTTGAGAGGTACCGGTTTTTCCAGAAAAATTTATTTTTTCTAATTTTGATTTAAAAGCAGTGCCTTTATATTCGTTTACAGCTTTAAATAGTGCGGTTTTGATAATTTTTATTTCTTTTTTATATTTGTTGTTTACCTGAAAATGGTAGTCATCTTTAATAATAAGTGAGGGTTTAATTTGCTTTCCATCAGAAGCTATAATTGATATCATTACTGCTAACTGTAAGGGGTTTGCTAAAACAAAACCTTGACCAATACCTGCAATCAACGTTTCACCTCCATACCAGCTTTCCCCTTTATTTTCTTTTTTCCATTTTTTTGTGGGAATTATTCCTTCCTTTTGATTTTCTAAAGAAAAATCATAACTTTGACCTAAACCAAAGTCATAAGCAACTTCTGCAATTTTATCTATACCTAATTTTTTGGCCAGCTCATAAAAAAAAACGTCACAAGATTCTTTAATAGCATCTACTACATCCATACTAGTATGACCTTTTGTTTTCCAACAATGATATAGCCTATCTCCATATTCTATTTTCCCCTCACAAAATGTTTTAGAATCAGGTTTTATTATACCATTTTTTAAAGCTGCAATTGCAACAATCATTTTGAAGGTTGAGCCTGGTGAGTATAGTCCTTGAATTGATCTAAATGTTAGGGGTGAAAGATTGTTCTCTAATAGAGATTCCCAGTATTTGATGTTTGGTTTTTGAATTATTTTATTAGCATCATATGTTGGTGTAGAAGCCATACACAAAACTTCTCCAGTTTTTACACTCATCACTACTATTGAACCTGCTAAATGATCCTTCAATAAATTTTGAGAATAAACTTGGATTCTACTATCTATAGTTAGCACAAGTTTTTTACCTTTAGCACTATTTTTTCTTGATATTTCTCTTATAATCCTTCCATACGAATTCACTTCTATTTCTCTCTGGCCAGGCTTTCCTACTAACGATGGATTGAATGATTTTTCAACACCTTTTTTTCCAATATCTATGGATGGCATTTTGGAAATAAAAGGTAATGATAGTTCTTTCTGGTTAGGTTTGCTAATATATCCTAATATATGAGAAAAAAAATCTCTAAAAGGATAAATTCTCATATAATCTTCATCTATAACTACCCCTGGTAAATTATACTTATTTGCCTCTATTCTTTCCAACGTTTCCCAACTAATATTTTCTGCTACTTTAATTTTTTGAAATTTTTTAATTTTTTTACTCAAGTCAATAATTTTTCGCCTATTTGTAAAATCTATTTTTATATATTCTGTAAGTAAGTTTAAAGAGGAATTAATAGAATTTGTATTTTCTGGAATTATATAAATATCAAATACTTTTTTATTTGTTGCTAAAATTTTATTATTTCGATCAAAAATTTCTCCTCGTATAGGAAATAAAACTTCTAAATCTATCTGATTATTTTTTGATAAAGTTTTATATTTTTTTGATTGAGAAATTTGAATATCAAATAATCTAAAACCAACTCCGGCAAAGAAACATAATTTAAAAATATATAGAAAAAAAGTTCTTCTATTTAATATTAAATTTTGTTTTCTATTTTCAGAAATAAACATGTTTAAATTTTATCTAATTTCGAAAATAAAAAAATAATAGGTATCAGAGTTATTGAGCTAATAGCAGAAACTAAAAAATAATCACTGACATTAAAACTATATTTAAAGAATAAATCTGCAATTATCATTTCAGAAAAGTATATAATTAAAATTAATAAAAAAATTAAATAAAAAACTTTTAAAGAACTTAAGTTAAACAAAAATTTTTTAAGTGACATAATGAAAAATAATAAAAAAAGAAATACAATCAAATGTGGTCCAATTTCATTGATTAAAAAAATATCATAAAGTGAACCATAAAAAAGAAATAAAAAGAATAGAATAGAATGAAAATAGTAAAAACTTAAATAAATAATTAAAATATGAGATAATGAGTAAAAAAAAATATTAACATATAAAATATCTATTTGATTGTTTACACTAACAGAAAAGCTAAAAAATAATAAAAAGTGATAAATATAAACAGGAGTAAAAAAATTTTTTAAAAACATTATTCAGATTTAACAACCTGAACATAATCGAGATTGTCAAAATCAACAAATGGCAAAACGTAAAATCTATTTTCTGATTTTTTAATAATTTTACCAACTAAGATGTCAGGAGGAAATATTTGTGCGCTCCCACTAGTAACTAATAGATCTCCTATTTGAGGCATTTTTGCTCCCTTTACAAAAGAGCTAACAAGTATACTTCCATTTTTTGATCCTTGCACTAGAGAAAAAGCCCCATCTGAAATTGTTTTAACTGGTATTGAAGAATTTTGATCAGTAATAAGTAATACTTTTGATTTATTTAAAGAAGAGTGGATAACCCTACCTACTAAACCTCTGTGATTAATAACAGTCATTTCATTTTCTAAATTGTGTTTACTGCCTGCATTTATATTAATTGTCTTTGAAAAAAGAATATCATTCCTATTAATAATAGAGGTAGTCTTTACTAAAACCAGATTATTATCAGTTGCGTTTAATAGTTTTTTTAAAACTTTATTTTCTCTTGTATTTTGTATGGCTAATATTTGCCATTTTTTTAAACGTAAAATTTCTTCTTTTAATCTTAAGTTTTCCAATTTTAAATTATTAAATTCGTTAAATTTATTAACAATGTTTGATGTCATAGTAAAAGGTATCGAAACTACTTTAGTAACAGGATTAACTATTTCGCTAGAAGCTGATTTAATTTGATTTATTAACATATAATCAGACTTGCTAAAAAAAATTAAAAGAAATGATGAAATAAAAACTAATGAAGCAGATAAACTAGTAAAAAACTTTGTTTTAGAAATTGCTTTAATCTTAAAAGTAAGTGCCATTTATTTTATTAATCAGAAGCAAAAACATCACTGAGTTTTGATTTTTCCTCTAGAGCCTTACCTGTGCCCATAACAACACATAATAAAGGATCTTCCGCTATAGAAACTGGAAGACTTGTTGACCTTCGTAAAACTTTATCTAAATTTGCTAATAAAGATCCACCTCCGGTTAACATTATACCTCTTTCAACTATGTCAGCTGCTAATTCTGCTGGAGTTTGTTCTAATGCTCTTTTTATTGTATCTATAATTTGTGCCACAGGCTCAGCTAGAGCTTCAGCACTTTGCCTTTGCGATATACTAATTTCTTTAGGTAAGCCAGTAATAAGATCTCTGCCTTTAACAAGCATTGTTTCTCCATCTCCATCATCAGGTGGACAAGCTGAGCCTATTTCTTTTTTTATTCTTTCCGCTGTAAATTCCCCAATTGCCAATTTATGTGTAGATCGCATATACTCTGTTATTGATTCATCAAATCGATCCCCAGCAGATTTTACAGAAGTAGCTAAAACCAATCCTCCAAGTGATAAAACTGCAACTTCAGTTGTGCCCCCTCCAATATCAACAACCATAGAGCCAGTAGGCTCTGCAACGGGCAAGCCTGCTCCAATTGCTGCTGCAACTGGTTCTTCAATTAAATACACTTTCCTAGCGCCAGCTGCATCTGCAGATTCTCTAATAGCTCTTCTTTCCACATTAGTTGCACCAGAAGGAACACATATAACTATTTGAGGATTTGATATAGTTCGACCTTTGTGAACTTTACGAATAAAATGTTTAATCATTTGCTCTGCAACCTCAAAATCAGCTATAACTCCATCTTTCATCGGTCTAATTGCTTTTATTTTACCAGGAGTTCTTCCAAGCATTTGTTTAGCCTCATTACCAACTGCTAAAACTTGGTTAGCGCCCTGACTTTGAACAGTAGCTACAACAGATGGTTCATTTAATACGATACCTTCGCCTCTGACATAAACCAAAGTATTTGCAGTTCCTAAATCTATAGCCATATCTTTAGAAAAAATGCTAAATAATTTTTCAATTACCATAATATATTAAACTCCCCCAATTTTAATTTCTGAAGAATTAGTTATAATAGATTTAGACTGTTTAAAAATCAAACGATTAAGTGCATTAATATAAGCTTTTGCTGATGCAACAATTATATCTGGATCACTTCCCTTGGCTTGAGAAGATAATTGATCACTTTCAAGCCTTATTGTAACTTCTCCTTGAGCATCTGTCCCAGCTGTAATTGCATGAACTTGATATAATTTTAATCTAAAACTAGTATTAGTAAGCTCTTTTATAGCATTAAATGTAGCATCGACTGGACCATTACCATTGCTTTTTGTAGATTTTTTTAAATCATCAATTATCATGGATAAATTAGCTTCATGTTTTGCTAAAGAGCCAGCATTTACCTCAAGAGATACAAATTTGATTTGTTCATCATAAGAAGATGATTTATCTCCTGCTAACGCTATTAAATCCTCGTCAAAAACTTCTTTTTTCTTATCAGCCAAATCTTTAAAACGACCAAAAAGCTCCATTAGGGCATTATCTCCAAAATCATATCCTAACTCTTTAAGTTTTTCAGAAAATGCATGTTTGCCAGAGTGTTTACCAAGAACTAATGATGATTTGTTTAATCCTACAGACTCTGGCGTCATGATCTCATAAGTGCCAGAATGTTTTAGCATACCATCTTGATGAATACCTGCTTCATGAGCAAAAGCATTTGCTCCAACGATAGCTTTATTTGGTTGAACAGAGAAACCAGTTATTGAAGAAACTAGTCTCGAAGCTTTTGTTATATATTCTGATTTAATATTTGTATGAAAAGGAATTAAATCTTTTTTAACTTTTAGAGCCATTACAACTTCTTCTAAGGAAGCATTTCCAGCTCTCTCACCCAATCCATTAATAGTACACTCTACTTGTCTGGCACCTTCTTCAATTGCAGCAATACTATTTGCAACAGCTAGACCTAAGTCATTATGTGTGTGAGTTGATAAAATTGCTTTATCTATATTGGGAACATTATTTTTTACAGCTTTAAAAATTGAACTAAACTCTTTTGGCAGTGTAAAACCAACTGTGTCAGGAATATTAATAGTTGAAGCTCCAGATTCTATTGCAATATCGATAGCTTTATACAAAAAATTTAAATCTGAACGACCCCCATCTTCACAACTCCATTCTACATTGTTACAAAGATTTCTTGCATAGGTAACGGTTTGTTTAATTGCTTCTAAAACCTCATTTTCATTTTTTTTTAATTTATATTTCATATGGATAGGACTTGTAGCAATAAATGTATGAATTCTTGGTGATGCAGCATATTTTACTGCATCCCATGCTCTATCAATATCAGCCAATTTTGCTCTTGCTAAACCAGCAACTGTAGAATTTTTAATATTTTTACTAATTTCACTTACTGCTTCAAAATCACCATTAGAAGCAATAGGAAAACCTGCTTCAATAATATCTACTTTCATCTCCTCAAGTATTTGAGCAATTTGCATTTTTTCGTCTAAATTCATAGATGCTCCAGGGGATTGCTCTCCATCTCTTAAAGTAGTGTCAAAAATATATACTCGTTCGCTCATTTCACTTTCCTATATACTATCTATTTATTGCAACTACTAGTTTTTCGATTTATCAACCATTTTACCTTCTGCAATCCATGGCATTAAAGTTCTTAGCTTTTCTCCTATAGCTTCTATCGGATGTTCTGCATGATTTTTTCTCATGGTTTTAAACTGAGTTTGTCCACTTTTATGCTCACTCATCCATTCCTTTGCAAATTGACCAGATTGTATTTCAGAAAGTATTTTTTTCATTTCTTTTTTGGTTTCAGATGTAATCAATCTTGGACCTCTACTATAATCGCCATATTCGGCAGTATTAGATATTGAATATCTCATATTTGCCATTCCACCCTCATATAATAAATCTACTATTAATTTGACTTCATGCAAACATTCAAAATAAGCCATTTCTGGTGCATATCCAGCCTCTACTAAAGTTTCATACCCAGCTAAAATAAGATGGGTTAATCCTCCACATAAAACTGATTGCTCTCCAAACAAATCTGTTTCACATTCTTCTTTAAATGTTGTTTCAATAATACCAGCTCTTCCTCCTCCAATTGCTGAAGCATAAGCAATAGCTATTTCTAATGCATTTCCTGATGGATTTTTATCTACAGCAACTAAGCAAGGTACTCCTGCGCCTCTAGAATATTCTGCTCTTACAGTATGTCCAGGACCTTTAGGTGCTATCATTATAACATCAATTCCATTTTTGGGTTGAATAAGATCAAAGTGAATATTTAATCCATGCGCAAAAGCAATAGCTGTCCCTTCTTTAATGTTTGGACCAATATCATTATTATAGATTTCAGATTGTAATTCATCTGGCGTTAAAATCATTAAAATGTCAGCCCACGAAGAAGCCTCTGCAGGTGTCATAACTTTAAAGTTTGCTTTTGTAGCTTTTTCACGCGAAGGAGAACCTTCTCTTAAGGCTATTGCCAAATCATTTATTCCTGTATCCCTTAAGTTCATTGCATGAGCATGACCTTGACTACCATAACCAACTATAACTATTTTTTTATTTTTAATTAGATTAATGTCTGCATCTCTGTCATAATAAACTCTCATTACTCCTCCTCATTTTTTTTATTTGTTGATATTGCTACAGGACCACTCCTTACGATATCAATATTTGAAAATTCACTTACCTCTTTTATAAAACTATTTATTCTGTCAGATGCTCCTGCAATTTCAAAAATTATTGAATTATTTTCATTTTCAATTTTTCTTGCTCTATAAAAATCACATATTTGAAAGATTTTTTTCTTATTGCTGTTATCAGGAATGAAAACTAAAGCAACCTCAGCTTCAACTGCACTGCCTTCTTTATCCAAATTTGTTACACTATGAACGGGCACAATTCTAAGTAATTGTTTTTCTATTTGACTAACTACTTCTGTGGTACCTTGTGTTACTATAGTGATTCTTGAAAGATGTTCGTCATCTTTTACTTCAGCGACGTTTAAACTATCAATGTTGTAACCTCTTCCAGAAAACATTCCAATTACTTTTGCCAAAACTCCAGGCTCATTATCAACTAAAATAGTTAAGATATGTCTTTTTTCTTCTGAAATTGTTTCAGGTGCTTCGTAAACAGATTTATTCATTATACTAATACTTTTCCTTTTTCGGCAGACTCTTTATCTTGAGTTTGATCTTTGTTTAGTAACATGTCATTATGTGCTGAACCACTTTGAATCATTGGAAAGCAATTTTCGTCATTGTCTACCCATATGTCAGCAATAACAGTTTTATCGCTAGATATCATTCTTTTAATTGTTTCATCTAATTCTTCTGAATTTTTCGCCCTTAATCCTTCAGCTTGATAGCTCTCTGCTAATTTAACAAAATCAGGTAAACTGTCTGTATAACTCTCTGAATATCTACCTCCATGAAGTAATTCTTGCCATTGACGAACCATTCCCATGTATTGATTGTTTAAAATAAAAATCTTCACTGGTAAACGATATTGAATTGCTGTGCTCATTTCTTGCAAATTCATTAAAATAGAAGCATCACCAGCTATATCAATAACTAAGGAGTCAGGATGAGCAACTTGTGCACCAATAGCGGCTGGAAATCCATATCCCATCGTACCCAAGCCTCCTGAAGTTAACCATCTATTAGGTTTTTCAAATTTGTAATATTGTGCTGCCCACATTTGATGTTGTCCAACCTCTGTCGTTATAAATGTTTTTTTATTTTTTGTTAGCTCATATAATCTTTGAATAGCATATTGTGGTTTTATTGTTTTTGAACTATTATTATATTTTAAACAATCAATTTTTTTCCAATTATTAATTTTTTGCCACCAATTATTAAGACTTGTTTCTTCTAGTTTAAAATTATTATTTTTCCATATATCCAACATCTTGCCAACTACTATTTTAACATCACCTATTAAGGGTATGTCTACATTTATAGTTTTGTTAATATTGCTTTCATCTATATCAATATGAATTTTTTTTGAATTTGGAGAAAAAGCATCAAGCCGGCCAGTTACTCGATCATCAAATCTTGCTCCGATATTAATCATAACATCACATTCATGCATTGCCATGTTTGCCTCATACATTCCATGCATGCCCAACATTCCTAGCGAATTACTATGAGAAGATGGTAATACACCTAGCCCCATCAAAGTCATTGTTGCAGGTGCCCCAACCATTTCTACGAATAGAGAAACTATTTTAGAAGCTTCTGGGCCCGAATTAATGCAACCGCCACCAATATAAAAAATAGGTTTTTTAGATTTTGCAATTAAACTAACTGCTTCTTTTAAAACTTCATCACTATTTTTATGTGAGGGCTTGAAAAGACGATGAGACGGAATATCCATATTCTTTTTTTCCAAATATTTGCCTTTTGCAAATTGAACATCTTTTGGAATATCTATTAATACCGGTCCTGGTCTGCCATTTTTTGCAATTTCAAACGCTTCATGAAAAGTATATGATAGTTTATTTACATCTTTAACTAAGTAGTTATGTTTTGTGCAAGGCCTTGTAATTCCTGTAGTATCACATTCTTGAAAAGCATCACTTCCTATTAAATGCTGAGGAACCTGACCTGTAATGCAAACTATAGGAATACTATCCATTACAGCATCAGTTAAACCTGTAACAACATTAGTAGCTCCTGGACCAGATGTCACTAATACAACTCCTGGCTTACCAGTTGATCTAGCATATCCTTCAGCAGCATGAATTGCTCCTCCTTCTTGACGAACTAAAATATGACGTATTGAATTCTGTTTAAACAACGAGTCATATATAGGAAGAACTGCCCCGCCAGGATAACCAAATACAACCTCAACCTCTTGTTCTAAAAGAGATTTGAGAACTATTTCAGCGCCAGTTATTTCTTCTTTCATTGCCGAGTTCTCATAGGGTGTGGATAAAATAAAATCAATAAATAGTTTGATTTTACTTCAATTTTATTAAATTTAAGTCAATTTTATCAGGAAATTCAATAAATTTTTGTTGATTTTGGACTATATTTGATGCCCACCAAGTATGCTGCCTTTTAACATAGTTTCTTGTTACTTGTTGGGCTTTTTCTATACATTCTTGAAGTTTAATTTTGTTTAAGAGATAGGATGTAATTTCTGGAACTCCGTGCGCGCGCATAACAGGCAAGGAATGATTTAATTTTAATTTAAGAAGTTCTTGAACTTCATTTATTGCACCACATTTAATCATTTTATTAAATCGATCATTTACTCTTTCATAGTTTTTTTTTCGATCTGGTAAAAATAAATACAATACAAAATTTTTTTTATTTAAAAATACTTTTTGATTATTTTTAATCCATTTACTCATTGGTATATTGGTATATTGAAATACTTCCCAAATTCTTCGAAGTCTATTTGTATCATTTGGATTAATTTTTTTAACTGCTACGCTATCAAAACTATTAATAATTTCTAAAAAATTTTCTTTGCCTTCTTTAATTAATATTTGTTCAGATTTTAATTTATATGATTCTGGTATTGGAGGAATATCTACTAGACCATTTATTAGTTTATCTATATACATTCCGGTTCCCCCAACAATAATAGAAGTTATATTATTTTTAATATTTTTTTTTAAAATTAAAGATGTTTCATCGCACCACCTGCCAACGTTATATCGTTCTGAGCCATTGATATGTCCATATAAATGATGAGTAATTTCTTTAATTTCTTGAGCACTAGGTCTAGCTGTAAGAATTTTTAGGTTTCTGTATACTTGCATACTATCAGCATTGATAATATGTCCGTTCAGTTTTTTTGCTAATTTTAAAGCTAAAAAGGATTTTCCAATACCAGTAGGACCAGCTATAAAAAAAATTGGAGAATTCAATTTTCTAAAAATTTAATTGTAACCCAAAGCGTTTCATTATTGCGATTAATTTTTAATAATAAAGAAGTCCTACCTGTTTTTTGAATTTCTTCTACTAAGGCTTTAAACATGATTGGATTTGATATCTTTTCTCTATTAACTTCTATAATTACGTCTTTTTCCAATAATTTTGATTCATTGTTATAGATTTTAGATATAATAACTCCTTCACTATTTTCCGTTTGAATAACGTTAAGCCCTAAACTAGGTATTTTAATTTCTTCTACTTCTTTAATTTGTGAGTTGTCCCTATCAACATAAACTTTTTCAGGAAGTTCTCCTAACTTCACTTTAATTTCAATTTTTTTATTTTTTCTCCAAATTTCTACTATTGCCTGAGAGCCAACATCAGACTCAGCAACAACACGCGGCAAATCTGGCATATTTTTAATTTCAATATTGTTAAACTTAAGAATGACATCACCTGGTTCAATTCCTGCTTTTTTTGAAGGTCCATTTGGATCAACATTGGATACAAAAGCCCCTTTTTGATCTGGCAGTCCTAAACTTTCTGCAAAATCTTCTGTAACTGGTTGAATAGTAACTCCTAGCCAGCCTCTTTTTGTTCGACCAAATTCTTTCAATTGTTGAATGATTTTTTTTGCACTATTTGAGGGAATAGCAAAACCTAAACCTATACTTCCACCAGTTTGAGAAATTATTGCAGAATTAATACCAATTACTTTTCCATCAACATTAAAAAGTGGGCCTCCAGAATTTCCTCTATTTATTGAAGCATCAGTTTGTAAGAATTTAACATAAGGGCCGCTGCCAATATCTCTAGAAATCGCTGATATTATTCCTGCTGTAACAGTTCCTCCCAATCCTAGAGGATTACCAATAGCTATTGACCAATCACCAACTCTAATTTGCTCTGAATCTCCCCATTCAACTGCTTTTAGAGAGGTGTCAGATGGTTCAATTTTTAATACAGCAAGATCCGCTTTTGGATCTCTACCAAGCAATTCTGCTTTAAACTCTTTTTGATTATACAATATAACAGTAATCTCATCTGCTCCTTCAATTACATGATTGTTAGTTACTATTATGCCACTTTCTTCAATTATAAATCCCGAACCCAGACCTACCATTGGGTTTTCTGAAGGAGAGCGTCTTTGATTTCTATCAAAATATTCTTTAAAAAATTCATCAAAAGGTGAACCCTCTGGAAACTTTGGCATTTGGTCTTCAGAATAATTATTTTTTACTATTGTAGTAGAAGCAATACTGACCACTGATGGCGATAAAACTTCAACTAAATCAGCAAAGCTATCAGGTACAGCTAATAGAAGTTTTGAATAAAAAAAGAAAAAAATAAATATTGATATATTTGTGATGTTTTTAAACATATTTTATTCGTAGAATCTTAAAATGAAATAAATAAGGCAAACACCTAAGCCAAAACAAACGCTAGAAATATTTTTTAATATGTTTGGGTCAAGATTGTTCAATTGTTCAAGATATTTCTTCATATTCCTAGCAAACAAAAAGTAAATAAAACCCTCAAATATTAGCATTAAGCCAATACTCAAAAGTAAAATCTTTATCATTGTTTATTTTCTTCTATTTCTCCAAAAAACTTTTCACAAACTTCGCCAGGAACAATAACCATAGACATATCAGTATCTCCAAATGTTTCTCTACAAGCTTGCATTGTTCTTAAAAAATCAAAGAAATCTTCATCAAGACTGTAAGCTTCTGCTAAAATTCTATTTTTTTCTGCATCACCTTCCCCTCTAAGAATTGAGGATGTTCTTTCAGCTTCTGCAATGATTACAGTTTGTTGTCTATCAGCTGAAGCTCTAATTTCTTTAGATAATTCTTCTCCCTCAGCTCTCAGTAAATTTGCTTCTCTATCTCTCTCTGAACGCATACGTTGAAATACGTTATTTGAAACTTGCTCGGTTAAATCTGTTCTACCAATTCTTATATCAATAATTTCAACACCAAAATCTTTTTCATTGTTTTTAATTTGGGTTTGAATACTATTCATAATCTTTAATCTATCTTCGCTTAAAAGAGACGTCAGAGAGTATTGAGCTATTACTCCTCGCACTGCAGCATTGATAATCCTCCCAAAACGATCAGAAAAAGTTGTTTCATTTCTAACAGTCTGGAAAAACTTTAGAGGGTCAGTAATTCTATATCTTGCAAAAGAGTCTACAACAATTCTCTTTTGATCTGATAATATCATTTCTTCTGGTTGAGGATCAAGATTTAACATTCTTCTATCCAAAAAAACTGCATCTTGAATAAATGGAATTTTAAATTGCAAACCAGGTTTTGAAATTACTTGCCTTGGCTCACCAAACTGCAACACAATCGCTTGCTTGGTTTCATTAACAATAAAAAAAGCGCCAGTAAACGTTAGGAATAAAACAAAAAATATTAGTATAACAATTAAATTTCTAGCACTAAATTTCATTATTCAGAATTCCTTTTATTTAATTCGTTCAAAGGCAAGTAAGGTACTACCCCTTGACCATTGCCTGAGTCATCAAGTATAATTTTATTTTTACCCTCTAGAACTTCTCTTAGAGTTTCTAAATAAATTCTTCTTCTTGTAACTTCTTTTGCATCCTTATAACTATTGTAAACATCTATAAAATTTTGTGCAACACCCTCAGCTTGTTTAACAACTTGTTCTTTATAAGCTTTTGCACTTTCAACAAGTTTTGCAGCTTCACCCCTAGCATTCGGTACAATCTTGTTCAAATAAGTATTTGCTTCGTTTACTAGTCTATCTTTATCTTGTCTTGCTCTTTGAACTTCATCAAAAGCATCTATTACTTGATCTGGAGGATCAACACTTTGTAATTGAACTGACTGAACAAGAACACCGCTTTCATATTCATCTAAAACTATTTGTAATTCATTACGAACAACTTGCTCTACTTCTTGACGACCCTCAGTTAATAAAAATTGAAGATCTCTTTGACCTACAACTTCA
>MDTE01005624.1_pt1 | contig 13682 bp, 23 predicted proteins | sample 811231 | NCBI WGS metagenome assembly MDTE01 (sample SAMN05326651, study PRJNA326480) | marine metagenome | isolation source: seawater | place: Indian Ocean: Red Sea | collected 2010
ATCTCACTCTCACACGTCGGCGACATAGGTCGACGACGCCGCTGGAAACACCTACCCGACAGAGACTGCAATGGCCACGCCTGAAAAAACTCCATCAAAGGATCAGCTGATCCAGCTTCGCGTTGACGCCGTCAGGGAGACCGACCCTGATTTTGAGAAACTTGCTGACTGCTTCGAGCAGCTTGTCACTCAGTACATGGTGTGCTCTCAAGCACTTTCAGAGATCCTTATCACGCGTGGACTCAGCCGTGCTGATACTGCACGCGCAATTGACTCCATGGTCAAGAAACCGGCAGGCATCAAGAACAAGCAGTTTGGACGCTGCCGTGTCTACGCAAAGCTTCGCTATCGAGGCGTGCGTTATCACAAACGTATAGATGAAGGCTGATGGCTGGCCCTGCTCACTGGGGTACGAGACCAGATCTCGTCATGGCTGAGGCCAAGAAGAAAGCCAAAGAGGCTGCCAAAAAGGGTTCGCCTAAAGGACTCACAACACTCGAAAGAGGTTTCTACGACGCGATGAATCGCTAATGCCATCAGGACGACCAACCTCATCTCCAATCCCAGTCAACTGGAGAACAAGCAACCTCAACGTCAAGACAGTTGCCACCTTCTCTCACTTGAACAGGCGTGAGATGTATGCCTTCATCACGCGCATGAATGAGCTGAAAATTGGCCACTTCTACATGGGCAGGGCGGCAACCCTTGACTGGGACGAGGAAGAACTTCTGCACACCCTTATGCAACCAATCGATGAAGTCACCACCGCATCGCTATCTGCCCTCGAACGCGAGTCCAACCCAACTACGCAGGGCGCAGCACAGCACCGATCCCAAGGAGAAAGCATGGGCAAGGAATTTTCGTTCCGTTAAATGCGGCAGCTCCTGGGAGCTGGTACCAGTCAAACCAGAAACGACTCAAAACCATGGGACTTGAAAATCCAAAGTACGCGGCAGAAGCCGTCCGCCTCAATCGTGACCTTACTGATGATCAGAAGAAACGCATGCATGATTATTGCGTAAGCCAAATGAGGGGAAACTGTACCCAATACAAAAACACCTCTGATAGACCACACGCGGCCACCAGAATGTACACATCACGCGGCATCAAACGAATGATGTCGAGGGTTGATAAACCCAACACTCCACGTACAAGGAATCGACGTCCACGAAATGGTTTCGCCGATTGACTCTTACCCCCGCCGCAAGGTGGGGGTTTTTTGTTGCCCTCATACAACAGTGCATTGGCTTCTTTTTACGGCTTCATCTCTGCCTCCGATGCCAACAACAAGAAACTTGGCAACGTCAACTATGTCTACGGACCACCTGAGAACTGCTCGGATTCCTGCCCGTTCAAGGGCAATGGTTGTTACGCAGAAAACGCTCCCATGGTTTGGGTGTGGAAGAAAATCGCAGCGGGGTTGTTCAAGTCATCAGTGAACTGGGACCAGCTCATCAGCAAAGTCCGTGCCATTCCTCGTGGTGACAAAGTCCGTCTCTGGGTGGCCGGTGATTTCCCTCAGTGGCACAAGGGCGTTGACACCAGTAAGGCCACCGAGCTTGGCAATGCCCTGCACGGCAAGAAAGCCTGGGCTTACACGCACCATCACCCCAGAAAGAACGAGCGGGGTGGCTGGGCAGGACTCATCCGCCACTACCTCGAACGCTCGTTCACGATCAATATCTCGTGCGAACGACCAGAACATGTCGACGAATACATGTCCCAGGGCCTGCCCTGCGTGATTGCTGTTCCTTCGACGACCAATAAGAGGCAGCAGTGGCGCACCCCTGGCGGCTTCCGTGTTCGGGTCTGCCCGAATCAGGTCGACGAAAGCATCCGTTGCGATCGCTGCATGCTCTGCCACAAACGACCGGCTGACATGGCCATCGCCTTCATCGCCCACGGAACCAAGAGAAACGATGTCAATGCCGCCCTGGCTGCGTAGACATCTCCAACACTCACCACTACCATTTGCACGACATGGCACGCAGCACCTACCGCACGACTGCCGAGATCATCGCCAAGACCATGTACGAACTCATGTTCGGAGATCGCATGGCAATGATCCGGGAGCTCGAGCGAAGGCACAAAGCCAGAGCAACCCCTGAAAACTGGATCGCCTTCTATGCCCACCTCTTCGACCAAGAGTTTGCATAACAAAGAGAACACCTGGAACATCCCGCAGATCACACAAGAGTTCGGCGTCTCCCGCACCGTGCTCAATCGATTCAAGAGGGAGGGGATCTTCCCCTCTCCTATTGAATGGAACCCTCTCCTAGGGCCTAAGACGCATCCTCGTTACGACCGTGACCAGGTGCGCGAGGCTCTCAAGAATTACAAGCCTTACCGGCAAGAAGTCGATACAAAAGTCAGTCTCAAGTTGACACACGAGGAACTTAGAAAGATACGCATTGCGGCAAAGCTTCTCTACATCACTCCAGATCGCTACATGGTTGATGTACTCAACAACCACGCACGAAAGGTTCTCAAAGCAGAAGAACGGGGTACGTTCTGATGGTGAAGATGAAAGGCATGAGCGGGCTCGAGAACCTCAGCTACAAGGAGATGAGAGGCACCTACTTCTACGAGACCTTCCATTTCGAAGGCGTGTTCTGCCACGAGAGCAAGCACAAATCATCGACCCCAAAGTTCTTCGAGATTCTCGGGGGAATGAATAGAGGGGAGTCAACCCCTGAGCGAATCCTGGTCCACTGCAGATCGGAGGAAACGGGGGAGACGTTCGAGGCGTTCGTTGAAATGAAAATTGTCAGCCTTGAGCAGCATCACTACAAGGCTTCCAACGATGAGGACGATGAGCGGAATACTAAGGATGCAAAAAAGAATCAGAAGTTCCTCGGACATCTGCCCAACTACCCGAAAAAACGAAAACCCAAAAAGCCCCCTGCTAAGCCACGTCGCTTGCAAGTGCCCATCAACGAATGGGGCTAATTGAATCCACGTATTCTATTGAATCGATATCTGGAAAAACTTTCATTTAGCCATAGCGCACCTAGGTTGAAGGGCCGAACGAAAGCAGATGAAGAGGCATAAAGCAGTTCTGATCAACACCCAAACAGGCAAAGCTATTTGCTCTAACTGGACGCCTCTAATCCAGCCCGAAGAGCTGGACTACGCCAACGCAAGGCTGCGCCAGACACGAATGCCTTATGTGTGGCAATGGACCAGCGACCCCTCTAGCTTGACTGGATCAGTCGTTCTGAGTGCTCCAGCAGACGATGCTTCAACTCAACTCATCCCTGGTAGCGATCGCAGCTGAGTTCACTGGCAAGTACGCGCCATACCAGTCGATCGAGATTTCTCCAGCTCCGAAAGGGGGCGTGTTTGTTGCTTCTACAGATCGAGGCAACATCGCTTGCTTAGCTCACGACCCGTCTGGCCGAGCAGACGAAACCATCAAGCTGCTGCCTGACCCAGAACTAATGAAGTTCTGCCGTGGCATTAAGACAGCAGACCGAGAGCTTCGCATTGAGGGCAACAACGCCCTGGTCACCACCTTCCGCAAGTCGACGAACGAACAACGGGAGACGATCGTCAACCGAAGTATTAGTGACTTTCCGCCTCTGGCAGGCGCTATATCTGCCTGTCTAGAGCGGTGGGGCTCCACCCCTAGTGTCAGCGCAACAGCTGGGCGCTATGAAGCCCACTACGTCGAGCGTGCTCTGAAGGGCCTGGCTACCACCAGCGACTCCATCGTTCTCTCTGCATTTGATGGTGGGCCGCTACGAATTCAGACAGACAAGGCAGATGTCGTCGTCCTTGTAATGCCTCAAGTTGCGGAAAAGATACCTTCTATACCCGAATGGTTAAGCGACTATGCCACTTCAGGCGAGTTGATTGCCACGTCTTGCTAACTGGGTACGTTCCAGTGGTCCCGCAGCTTCACCATTGGCTAAGTGCACACTTGCCGTGACCTTGGCTGCTGCTCCTACTCAAACTGTCATCAACGGCAGGGAGATGTACGAGTGCTACGCAGAGACCATCTCTCCTGAGCCTGCACAGCTTTTGCTGTGCATGAACGCAGGTAAAAAGATTGGCACCCTCTTTGCTGCCAAGAACACGGGAGATCGCCTGATTATTTCAGGGGATCTAACCCTCAACACCAAGGACAACACGACGCTCGTCAACGTCCTCAGCTTCTGTAATGCCCACGATGATCAGTTCATCAATGAAGTGATCGTCGTCGGTCGGCTCAGCAAGGAAGCGAAAGTCTCTGACACCAACAAGTCAGCAGCTCGCTCTCTTGCCGTCAACCGATACAACGGCAAAGAAGAAATCACCGACTGGTTCCGCCTTCGGGGCTACAGCTACGCCATGGAACGGCTGGTTGCTGCACCGAAAGGATCTCTGGTGATGGCCCACGGCTGCCTCGAGCAGAAGAACAACCGTGATGGCAATCCATACGTGGAGATCAAGTGCCGGACCGTAAAGGTCCACAGCAAGGGCAAAGGTGGTTCACCCAACCCTGCCCAGGGAACCAGCGCGGCTGGTTACGACCAGGAAGACTTTGAGTCCTCCAATGACAACGACATGCCCTTCGACTGGAGCAACTGATGGGTTTCTTCCCTCCTGACTACAAGCCTGCATCCGGAGAATCCAATGGATCTAAATCGGAGCCAAACCCTAAGTACTGGGAATTCAGCAGCAAGCACCTGGGTGACGGAGAAACTATTTCCTTCCGCCCCTGCGGCATCTTCGACACAGGCCATGTGGTCACTGGATACCAGTACTTCACCATGGAAGGTCGTATACGGCGTTTCGCCAAATACCCCAAGGATTACCTCGAAGACATCGGACTGACCTGGGCAGCCAAAAACGCAAAGGGCGCCGAGCTCGAGAAGCTCGAGGCTGAAGGCAAGGCCAAAGACCGGCCGAAGTTCTTCATGTCCTTCGTGAATTACTTCCCTGATCGCAAGGATTTCGTCTGCGTGACTGTTACCCAGAAGAAGGTGCGCGAGCAGATCGAGGCCATCCTGGACATGGAGGACTACTTCTTCATGGAGTCAGGCGTGGCCAACTTCACTGTCACCGTGAAGCGCAAGGGCGAGGGCACCGAAACCACTTGGACTGTGACCCCCACTCTCAAGAAGCCAACCGCTGCTTTCGAGGAGAAGTGGAATCAGGCCAAGGGTGGTATTTGGTTGCCTGCCCTGTACGAGGGGGCCGATCCATTCGCAGGTAAACCTGCAGAAGCCAAGATCGAAGGCCTTCCTCCCACCAAGCGTGACGAGCTTGGAGCTGACAAAGAGCTCGCCGTAGCAGGCGTTGGTGACGATTGGTGACGGGATTGACCCAATCAACTACAAGCGCCTCTCCTAGGGGCGCTTTTTTGCGTGATGCGGTAATGTCATACGACATCTATGCGGCCTATGCGCAAGACCGCCCTGCCACGCGTTACGCAATATGTATCATGCGACGAGTACTGGTGACAACTACTTAGAGAGCACTAACCTCTAACCATCAAGCAGGTGGTTCCTTATTTTCTCCGCCTCTTGACTCCAGTCCATCCCCGATGAGGACACCAGGTTTCTGGCAGCTTCTTTGGCGAGGTATCTGATGGTTGCAGGCTGAATCACCATCGCCTGCTTCGCCAGCAACGTTGCAAGCTCTCTGAGTTCATCAAGCGAATCGAGCTTGCTTAAACCACGCCTGAAGTCCTCAAACCTGATCTGCTCTCCGATCGTGGGCTCCAGTAAATTGCTTTTATCTACTTCCGGATGTTCGGTCATTTCTACCCTCCACTCATTCAACGCTAGCGATGGAGGAGCTCATGATTCAAACAGAAGCCATTCAGTTCCGTACCGCAGAAGGGATTACTTACGTCATCCCATGTAACGACAGCATGGCTGGCGAAAGTCTCGAGAAGATGCTTTCCGAGCTTGGGCTATGCGCTGTTAAATCAACTCGATACATTAAAGACGGCGTGAGACCCGTCCTCCTCGTTGAAGCCTGATATTCATATGCTTCTCAGCGCCTTAAGTACAGCAGAAACCAAGTCTGATGTGCGCAGGCTGCTGAATGAGTATGGGTACGAGCCAGTCAATGAAGCCTGGGGACAACTTGACGACCTAACCAAGGCGTCACTGTCTCTCGTCAAAGGCTTTGACGGGCAAGTACTTCATGACATTGGATCAGAACCTGACTCTGTTTGAGAACAGCAAGCACATTCTTGCCGAGCTGAAGAACACCAATATCGCTCTCCGGCAGATAGTGATCTACCAGCAGCAAACTACTGAGCAGCTGCGCTACATCAACGAACTTCTCGACGGATTTACCAATGGAGGCGCTTCTCTCAACGGGTACATCCCAGATGCTTTCGTCCAAGCATATGTATCTGTGGTTAGCCCTGTTCTTGCTAAGCGCCTGGGCGACGAAAGCGTTGACCTCGAAGAGCTCATGAAAGGGGCAACCCTTTTAGCCAGGCGACTGCTAGAAGAACTCAGCGCCTATCGCTCTGAACAAGAAGCCAAAGATATCCTTTCTGAGGTGATGGCTCATGTCGATGATCCCTGGGATCGACCAGATAATTCACCATCTGAGCTAGATCCCTGAGAGAATCCAAAGAGTACTGGCGTTACTGAATGACCATCCTTACGCTTTGGAAGCCATAGCGTTCAGGAGAACCAAGGACTCCACTCTTACCTCCCTGGTGAAGCACAGCCACTGCTCGGCTCAAGCGGTGGATGACCGTAGATGGAAGAGCTACTGGCGGCAGGTTTACCCTTTTACCCCCTGCTTCCTTCTGTGCCAATCCCAAGAAAAGGGTCCCGTTGAGGACGATCGTTGAAGCCAGGGCTGCATGTCCCGATTGGGCGATCAGCAAGGAAGAGCGAACGCTATCCCCTTTACCTGGTGATCCCCACACCAGGTATTTTTTTGTGCGCAACAGTGCGTTAATTAGTCGTTACATTTCTGAAAATGTCTTCTATGGATGACAGAGCCCACCCGATTCGAAATTGACGGGGCTCGTCATTACACCACTGATATTCCTGGAAAAGCATACCCCTCGGTCACAACAATCCTGGGTAAGACCGCATCGGAGCATGCCAAAAAGATGCTCAACAACTGGAATCTCAAGAATCCAGGCGGCAAAGAGAAAGCAGCAGCCAGAGGCACGGCTATCCACCAGGCCTGCGAGGACTACATCCGTGGGTTGCCGATCAACCTGCCTGATGAGTATCTGCCATTCTGGCGCGGCTTAAGTCAGCATCTCGATCGATACGATTACTTCGTGTGGTCAGAGAAGCCACTGCGACCAGAGTGGAACTACTGCACAGGCAAAGACGGCATCTCCAGGGTTTGGTCACACAAGTATCACTTCTGTGGCTGCCCTGACCTCATCGGTGTTCGAGGTGGCGTCGTAATCCTGGCGGATTTCAAAACTTCTAATCAACCATATTGTCGATACTTTCCGACCAAGCAAGACAGGAGCAACTTCACAGGCTGGAGCAAGCTCAACAAATGTGGGACACAGCTCGGTGCCTACGCCCTAGCCGTCGAGGAGACCCTTGGCCTACAAGTGGACGCTGCGCAGATCCTGGTTTCAACTCCTGAGATAGATCAAAGCTTCATCCTTCATGGCGATGAACTGAGTCGTTTCCAAACGAAATGGCTCCAGAAGGTTCGTCGCTATGAGGAGCTCAAAGAGCTCGAACACCAAGAGCAACTCGAAAAGGAGGAAGCAGCTCAATGAAAATGACTCCCTTGTCACCAGAAGAAGTATCTGCAGCGGCAGACCTGTTCTTTGAATCGTTCAACATCATCGACCAACGCATGCCAAAGGGCAGCAGTGTCGAGGACACGATCAAGGTGATGGAACAAGTCAACAAGGTCGCCAGCAAACTGCGAGGCGATAAAGAGAAAGAAGAGCGCGACATGCGCCTGGGCTTCTGGAAAGAAGGGACTTTTTAGAATGACCTTTATTTGGTAGCCATACCGTGCCGAGTAGAGACAAGCACCCAGTTGTTTACGACCCTCGCACTGGGAAGCTTTTTAGCGACCCTCGACTCGGCGGACTGGATGAGATCAATATCAGCATGGGCGGTGGTGGAGCGGTTGACTCCATCGCCGGTCAAACAGGAGTCGTCACTCTCGCAGATATCAATCTGGATAACGTCGACAACACGTCAGACTCTGATAAGCCCGTATCCACTGCTCAGCAGGCAGCAATTGATGCAACTGTTCTATCGATTGATGGTCAGACCGGTGCGGTCACACTCGGAGACATCAATCTGGACAACGTTGACAATACCTCTGACGCAAACAAGCCCGTCTCAACTGCACAGCAGACTGCTCTTAATCTGAAGGCTGATGCCACAGCGCTGGCGGCGAAAGCCGACATCCTTGAGTGGACAATTACTGCAAACGCAAGCAGCGCTTACATTTTTGCTGGGGCGGGCTTTGCAGGCACCGAAAATAATCCGACCATTTACTTGATGCGCGGTCAGACCTACAAGTTCACTAACAATATGAATGCTCATCCCTTCCGGATTCAGAGCACGACAGGAATCAGTGGCACTCCTTACAGCAATGGTGTCACAAACAATGCTGTAAGCAATGGCACGCTGACCTGGGAAGTCCGAATGGACGCACCAGCAACCCTGTACTACCAGTGCACTGCGCACGCTGCGATGAACGGCACGATTAACGTGCTTTCTTAAGCAGCACAGAGTCTGGCTTCGGCGGCATCGAGCGCGCTGAAGTCAGCGATATGACCGACTTTCCGCAGACATCTAATCAGCGGGCAAAAAGTCGGGAAACGACCCGCAAAGCCTGCTCGAGCCTTGGTCATGGTTTCCCCGGTGAAATCGATGATGCCGAAAGACAACTCGAACAAGGTATTAACTTCTTCCGGCTCACATTTCAAAATGACCAACTGCTCCTCAATCTGACTCCATATCTGACGAGCGCTGACCCCAGCAGTGACGCTTGCCTCTTTCATGGCATTGCGTACAGCAGCCATAAACATCTCCGCGTCCTCATCAGTGAAGGCCATGAGTGGCTTACTCAATTCAACCGGTGGAATAGAAGTCCTCATCGAGGCTTCTGAAGCAGCGGCCAGAAGCTGTGGCAGATCCTCCTGTCCAGCCGAGGAGCGAATCCAACCGGCTACGTCATCGATCGTAAGTGTCGAGCGATACTCGCCTGTGTCGTAGTAGTCGAGCAAAGAGTTCGTTGTAATACCCAACTCTTTAGCAAGCGCCCTGATCTTGGAAACACCGACGTTGTTCGGGTTGACGGCAGCTCGCAGGTACTTCGTCAGTGTGCCGATCGTAATACCAAGGGCAGAGCACAGCTCACGCTGTGAGTACTTGTTTACGACAAGCGCCTGATGGATTGACTGCACGAACCGTTGCGTGGGCAGATCCACAGGGATGTTGCCAGCTTGGTCAGTCATGAGGAGAGACTCAGAAAGGAAGGTTACTGCTCAAAAGAAGTCGGGTGCTCGCTCAGCACCCTATGTGTATACGCCTGAACGGTACGCCGGATATAGGCGTATTGCTGTGTCTGTCGCAACTTCTACAGATTTGGCTAGCGCAAGTTCACCCAAAGATGAGGCGACTCTATCAAAAGGACCCCTGAGCCTTTGCACCGCAGTCGATCTCGGAAATACAAAGAGAATGTTAAACGCCAGATCAGGCGTGCGCAAGTGCTACAGATCACATCTATCGGACGCTCTGCACGGCTGAGCTAGCACCTGAATCCACCAGATGTAGTGTTTTGCCTGATAGATGGCGGCACATTTAGGAAACCTCGCCAAAATGATGCATGTCGCGTCATGCAATCCGAGTGACAGAGGTAAAAACGACCATCTCCTTCATGGTCCATCCGACCATCAGGAACAAGCCAGACGTCTTTCAGCCTGAGTTTTCAAGGGACTGGACAGAGGTCGTTGGTCCTCTTGAAGAGCTCAAGCACCACGTCAGTAAAGGTGGCGCCTTCATTGGCTCACGCATGACGAGTGGCCACAGGTCAAGCAGCGCCTTCGATTTCGCTGATCTTGCGGTGGTTGATATTGACCATGGGCTGACAATCCAAGACTTTCTGCAGCACCCGCTTGCCGAGCACGCTGCCTGGGCGTACACGACTACAAGCCACGGATCTAAGGGAGATCGCTACCGCGTGATCTTCCAGCTACCTCATCGAGTCACCAACCCGGACCTATTTAAGAGTGTCGTGACACTCCTAAGCAGGTCTCTGGGCGGCGACAAGGCCTGCACCGACAGCTGCCGACTTTTCTACGGCAACGATGCTGCAGACCACTTTGTCTGGAATCCAGACGTTCGTCTACCTATATCAATCCTTGATGACGCTGAAGACGAGGCCAGAAGCCAGCGCCGGCGGGAGTCCGTCCGCACTGACAGCTTTGATGAGCACTCCATCGAGCAGGCGATCTTCGTTCTAGAGAACGTGATCGAGCCGACCAGAGACGGAGACCGCGAACGATTCACCCGCATTACTTCCGCTGCACGCTCTGCTGGTGAGCGGTTGTTCCCCCACTGGTCTGACTGGGCATCCCGTGGTCACCACGGCAAAGGCAAGAACCGTCGTCAAACCACAGAACGTTTCTTCTACGGCTTCAGCGGTTCAAGCTTGGCCACTCTCTTCTTCATGGCATCCGAGGAAGACCCGGAATGGAGAAGCAAACTTCCACCGGAGATCCGATCGCAGGGCAGCGGCAGCATGTTCGGCAATGTTGGCAGCGCTGTTGGTTACGACTGGGAAGACTTCCTGGGTGATCCAGACGACTTCACCGAACCAGACAGCAGCAACACCCAGAGCTTGTTCGACGCAGAGAGGCCCTGGACCCAGCTGGCCCAGGTCGAGCGTCCCGTCCAAGCCGAACCTGAATACGACGATGACGACCTCGAGATCATCGAGCGTGACGGTGAAGATCCTTTCGAGGATGACTACGACGACCAAGAAGTCGCCGATGTTCCCCGGGTCCGAGCAAACGGTCGGCGCCGTGCCGATGCCGAGGTCCAGCTAGTCGTCGATATCAAGAACCGACTGCAACGTCTTTATCCAGGGCTTCGCCAGAACTCCATGACCCAGGCATTGGAGTACGGACCGGTCGGCAAGCCGATTCCGGTGGACGACGTGTCAACTTCTTACGTGCGAATTTCAGCCGGAGCTGGTCAGGTTTATCCCAAGACCCTGGTCTATGACGTCGCTTTGATCGTTGGCAGGGAGCACGCGTATCACCCAGTCAAGGCTTACCTCGAGAAGTGTGCAGCCGAGGCAAAGCCCTGCACCTACTTCGACACCCTGGCCACTGAACTGCTCGGCGTGAAAGAAGACACCATGACTGACGTCAAGATGCCGGACGGCAGCCGGCTCTGCGATGTCGTCATGAAGCGGTTCTTAGTGGGGGCCGTCGCTCGAGTGCTCGATCCTGGTTGCGTCCATGACTGGATGCCCATCCTTATTGGTGGCCAGAACGCTGGTAAGTCCACCTTCTACCAGTACCTGACTCCTCCATCGCCCGAATCACCTGGCTATTACCCCTGGGTCAGTACCGTCCAGCAAGGCATCAACTACATCAAGGACCGGCCTCACGTCCTTCACTCAGGATGGATTGCTGTCCTGGATGAGTGTGACCGTTACTTCAAGCGGCAGTTCGTCGAGGAGTTCAAGAACATCGTCTCTGTCGGCACCGACCGCTCCGCCAAGAAGTACGAGAACGAGCGTGACTTCCGTCGTTCCTTTGTTCTCGCTGGTGCCACCAACTCAGACGAGTTCCTGGTCGACCCAACCGGCAACCGTCGCTTCATGCCCATCGTTGTCGATGGCAAGGTCCCCAGCAAGGACGACCCCAACATCAAGATCATCGACCTGGACCGACTGAAGCAAGACCGCGACTCCATCTGGGCTGCTGCCTATAAGGCTTACCTCGACAACCCTGTCCACACATTCACCAGCTTCGAGCTCAGCCACATGAGCGAGTACATGGAGAACTTTCAGCAGGAGTCGCCCCTCGAATACATCGTGCTGAACAAGTTCCAAGAGAAGATCTCCGGCGAGCACCGCTTCCCCGATAAAGGCAATCGCAAGTACTGGCTGATGGCTGACATCTTCGAGTGGCTTGAGATCGCACCTCGCGACGAACGGTCCATGACCAGGCAAATCGCTGACCTGCTTAAGCGTCGAGGCTTTTACCGACGTCGCGTCCGCAAGAACAACCGGATCATGAACATGTGGGTCACAGACGATCCAGCGTTCGATCAGAACGCCAGAGAGCTGTCCCGAAACTGGAATTGAGAGACGCGACTCATCTGAGACTCTTGCCATTCCCAGTCAGGGAGTGGCTTTTTTATTTGCCCATCACTGCAGCTAAGTGGTCACGTCACTGTCTTAGCCCAGTCACTGCAATGAGTCTCATAGACAGTGTGCTAAGCGACGTGTGCCCCTTAACCTCTGTGGGTTAAAAACATGGCCTCTGGTCCCGAAAACTCCCTTACTCGCTGTCTGATTTATCTTCTAGACTGCATGCCATCAGGGTTTTTCTTGGTTGGGCCTTAAACCAAGAAAGAGGGAAAATAACTCCACAGAGGTTATAGGGAACGCGTATCAGCGCGTCACTATCCGAGATCCATTCCAGTGCAATGGAAGTGACCGTGACGTGTCCATTTAGGGGTGGGGCTGAGAGTGCTCTGTTCACGTTCATACATCTTGCGTGACATATCTCTCAAGCCAACTAGCCTGGTGTCAACCTCCAAGAACCTAGTGCCTGACAAGGATGTCGTCGGCTGGTCACAGAACCACCCTCTTTACGCACAAGACAGGGCGCTCGTTGACGAGATCCTTGCCCAGGACCAGCCCAACGATCACGCCATAACAACGGCTGGGCGGTTGTTCGTCCGCTACAACGGCTTCCCGGGAGCTAAAGACATCAAGGCCGATCTAGATGCCTGCCTCAAAAAGTGGGGCATCGATCGCAATGAACTCAACTCCCGCTGCATGAAGATCTGGCACAGCGGCTACCGCCCTGGCCAGATCGAGGAGGAACTGTCGGTCGGTTCTGGAGCTAACTAATGCAACGCCAGATCCTGATCATGGCGCTTCGAGCTGCGCCCGAACCTACGTGCCACCTGCTCAGCGAATGCGAATCGATTCTTCGCAACGATGAGGCTGATAGCCCCCTTGCTGCATTGGTCGGGAGGGCGCTTGATCGCTGGGGAATCAGCAAGGAAGAACTCGCAACACGTAACCGGCTATGCATCGACGACACAAACAGGTTCCTCATGGCCGAACAGGCCCTGATGTCGCACAACGATTCCGAAATTGCACCAAGGCCTTCATCGCCGAAACAGCCTTGACCCTGGGATTTATCTGGGGCCTGGCGTCCTTTATATGGCGCTATTTCTTTGCTGAGTTCGTGATCATTTTCGCCGTGATTGGCTGGTGTCTCCTTTCTCTAGAATCCGCAGCCGAGCTTCATGGTCGTGCTGGACTTGTTCTAGTGAGCGAATATCTTTCGTGACTTCATTACGGAGAAGTTGAATCTCCCTAAGGATCGACTCCATGCCTCGCTTCATGCTGCCTTGCGTAAACGCCATACGCCACAAGGCACCGCATGCAGCAACCCCTAAAAAGGCGCTTACTTCAAGCATTCATTAGCGCCTGCAAGAACTCAAATCATCCTAGGAAATGAATACACTCAG
>MDTE01046723.1_pt1 | contig 13682 bp, 13 predicted proteins | sample 811231 | NCBI WGS metagenome assembly MDTE01 (sample SAMN05326651, study PRJNA326480) | marine metagenome | isolation source: seawater | place: Indian Ocean: Red Sea | collected 2010
AAAGCAATATTATCAATATTATCGAATTTCTTCAAAAAATGTATTACTGGCTCTACTCCAGAGATATTATCACCAGATAATTTCTTAGGTCTTAAAAATGGAACTTCAGCTCCATATTTTAATGCAATTTTAGCAATTTTACTTGAGTCTGTGCTGACCACAATCTTATCAAACAATTTAATACTTTTTGCTAACTCGATTGTCCATTGTATGAGAGGTTTATTATTAAGTTTTTTTATATTTTTGCTTGGAATACCTTTAGAGCCAGACCTTGAATTTATAAATGCTATTAATTTCGTTTTTTCCATGGACATTTCTCAATTAAAATTTCTAATTAACTAAAGTTATATGTTATTTAAAATCATCTAGAATATCTTTTACTACAAAATCGATAGGATTATTAATCTTAAAATAATTTCCTAAATAATTATCTTTTAATTTTTGGTAAATTATCTTTTCATCTTTAAAAATACTATTAGCATGATTTTTAAAGCTTAAATAATCACTAGCGCCTAATACAAGATTAAAATAACGAAATTTTTCGACCACTCTATTTTTACTATCTCGAAATTCATCTAATTTATTAATTTCTATGTTATCTAAGTTTAAATACTCAATTGTCACTTTACCAAGAATTGTCATATCTAAACAAACACTTGATATGAATGTTATTGCAAACTTACATTTTTGACCTACAAAGAATTGATGCAGGTCTGAATAAATCCATTTTTTACCATAATTTTCTCTACCTAAGACTAATTCAAACAATTTCTCCTCAGTTTCCTTTGGATGTCTTTTGATTATTATTTTTGATTTATCAAGTAAATTAGCGATTTTTTTTATATCTTTTAAATACTGCAGCTTCCTTTCATAAGGAACAACTCGATTAAATGGGCGTGAAATTAAGTAAATAAAATTTTCAAAAGGTAATTTTGAATTTTCTTTATGGTAATCGTTAACTTTTTTAATCCAATTTTTATCATGCCGTAAAATGCCAACTTCTTTAAAATTATTTTCATCTAAATTATAATTATACTTATAATGTGCTTTCTCTTTTTGCGATAATAAATAAATTTTAATATTTTTTTTATCTAGCAATAAATTTTTTGACTTTATATAATTGTAGTTAAAGTTTATTCTTTCAATTTGAAATCCTATTCCATGCCCAACTGAGTATTTTTTAACATCTGTTAAAATGTTAAATACTTTATAATTATTTCTTTTTGTTTCCTCAATAATATCATAAAATACTGCATTAACGTTTTTTAATTCTTGATGAAGATTAACTAATTTTTGATTATTGAATAACTTTTCAAGCAGATTATTAGAGAAATTTAAAAAGTCCGCAGCAAGTCCCAAGAAGGGAAATTTTCTGACTTTTTGAGAAAAACGGAATATAAATTTTAATGTACTGTTGGTGTTTATTTTATTAATCCCATCAAAAATTCCATCAAACTTATAGAAATTATTACACCTGGACTGAACTATACAATTTTCAAAAATCCTATTAGCAAATACGGCTAAAATGTTATCGCTTTTTAATGAATTTATAGTTTCTTCAGCGGGAAAAATAATCGTAAATTTTATATTTCGATTTAAATCTCTCATGCGATCAAGAACTGGTATCCAATTATCCAGGATACCTGCACTAGGTGAACAAATTAAGCAAAAATGAAGCTTTTTCATGAAGATATGTATAATAAAATTCTTACACAAAAATAAAAATTTAATATATAAATCATTGATTATTTCTTTAAAAATTATTTTACAAATGTACCATTACGATTTTACTGTAAATAAAGATAAAAACAACATTATAGAAGCACTTATTAAGTATGGTGTATGTCATATACCAAAATTTATCCAAAATGAATTATTAGATGATGTTAAAAGTATTTTCTTTGAATGTTTTAAGAAAAATCATCCTATCGTATCCTATAGACATGGTAAGCACGCTACTAATCCAGGTAATCAATTAATAATAAACACTGATATTGCAAAATTGAATGGTATTGAGGTATTTGAAAAAATTTTATTTTCTGAACTAATGTACGATATTGCATCTGATTTTTTTGGTAAAAATAAATTTATATTAAATAATGTAGTTAGGTTTACTCATCTACTTCCAAGTCCAAAACCAATATTACCATGGCACTTTGATCGATCACAAACTTTAAAATTATGGATATATGTCAAAGATGCAAATATAAATGATGGAGCATTGGAGTACTGTCCAGGATCACATTGGGAAGGAAAGTATCGTGCAGGATATCATACTCTTTCTGGTACTCGATTACTTGATATTCCAAATGATATTCCAGAATATCGAATTCAAAATCCAGTAACATTAGAGGGAAAAGCAGGAGATCTTTTCATTTTTGATCCTGATGGATTTCACAGAGGTGGTATCATTCAACCCGGTCATGAGAGATGCGTTATAAGAGCTGATTCACAGCCAATACCGGATTGGAATAAGAAGAGCTCAATTTTAAATTTGAGACGTTTTTTAGCTACCCCTTTCAATATTGCAAAGCATTTAAAAAAGTATGGCTCAAGAACTCATGGTCCAAAATTCTCAGATAGAGCAATTAGTAGAAATAAAAATAAAGAACTTAAAAATGTAAAATAATCAATACAGTTTTTTCCAGAGATGAGGAATATAATCAACATCTTTCTTCTGAAAAATTAAAATTTTTGGTTTTACTTTTTTTGTATATTTTTTTATTGGATTATCTTCGTATCTCGATACATACTTAGTATTAAATAATTTTTGAGTAAATCTATACAATAAATGTTTAAAAACTAAATAAAATCCATCTTTTTTCAGTCTAGAAAAATTATCAGTTATACTTTTATGAATAATACTTTTTAAACTATTTTTATTTTTATAGTCTTCAAATACCAACAAATCAAGACCAGAGAATGTTGCCGACACTAAATATTCTGCTTCTCTAAAAAAATGATCATCGCGATCCCCGTTTCTTATACTTAAGCCAAAATAATTTTCAATAATATTATATTTTTTTATATATTCTTCATTTTTTGTAAAGTCTGACATAGTTGGCTCTTGTGCAATTAAATATCCACCATGTTTTAATGATTTCGAAATTGAATTCATTGTCGATAATAAGCATTTTGAATGATGCAGTGCGCCAAAAGAAACTACAAAGTCAAAATATTTATCATATTTTATTTCCTCAAAACTTCCTAATCTAGGTTTAACGATGTTTTGAACTTTATGATAATTAATATTTTTTGGAACTAATTCGTAAATTGCTTTTTCCGATGCATCAAGCGCAATAACCTCTGAGATGTTTCTATTCTTAGCAAGCCATATTCCTGCATATCCACTTCCACAACCAATATCAAGAATATTTCCACTAATTTTCTCAAAAGCTTTTTCAAAAATATCAAACACTTGAATCCTATTTGAAAAAATATTTTCAGGATTAATTTTAAGCATTTCATTGTAAATTCTTCTATGCAATTCTTTGTCTATATCTCTCATATTTTACCCATAATAAAACTAACCATGTCACTGAATTGATCAGGAAATGTTTTTAAAGCATATTTTTCAATAAATTCTCTAGAGGGTTTTGATAAGTAAGAAATAGCTTCATCAGATACTTCATTACAAAATATAATTTCATCTTCTTGAAATGACATGAATGCTTCACTATCCGAGTAATTTGCTTCAATCAATGCTGAAGAGAAATACATTACAAATACTTTATTAGAAATTGAAAAATACTCTTCTTTGTCTAGATCACCCTGCTCTAAGTTACAGTTAACTTTGTTTGCTGTTAATATCTTTTTATAGTAACTATAATCAATTTTTTTACACCTTAAAACAGGATTTTTACAATTCGAAATAATCTCTTGAATTTTACATATTAGTTTTTTTTCTTTTTTAATAAATTCAAGTCTAGATTGCCCCCAATAATTTGATATTGGTCTTGGGATTAGCGTATCTGGAACTTGAGGTAAAATAATCTTTTCAGAGTAAATTGACATCTTCTTATTTTTGCTTTTATTGCTATAGGGAGAACCAATTATTTCAGAGTTTCGTATATGAAAGTTAGGACCATAAGATAAGTAGCTGTTTGATATTCTTTTCTCAAATTCAACCTGCTCATGGTATTTAATTAGCGAATGTGGAAATCCTGGTTGAAGACAAATTATATTAGCTCCTCTTTCTTTTGCGTAGCATAAATACAAATTTTGCTCTGGGCGATAAATGCCATGCGCGCTTGCTAGAATTATATCAGGAAAACCTTTTATCTTATCCAGGTTTTTTGAATTTAAATAAATAAAATCTAATACATTATTGAAATCTTTGAAAGAAAACTTTTTATTTATGATACTTAATATCTTTTTTAAATATCTATTTTTATAAAAATAGTTTTTTTTTAATGAAATATTTAATTCACTAATTTTATTTTTTTTATGAAAAACGTCTTTAAATTCCGAATGACGTTGTAAAAAATTCATTGATAACAGTCGATCTGTTTTTAAATAGTCTAAATCTAAAAAATCTAAATTTTTTTTATCACCGCTAAATTTAAACATTTGAGAAAATAATTTATTATCAAAATATAAACTTAATTCAGGCCAAAAAATTTCTTTCTTCAGAAGATATTCAATGTATGATCTCCAAGATATTTGCATAAATAATGCATTTTTCAGAAAAGCTCTTGAAGGTATATTCGAAGAATATTTTTTTTTAAAATATTCAATAGAAAGTTCTATAATTTCACTCTCTCTCTTATCATAATAAACTTTATATTCATTCCAATCTACTTTCTGAAAAGATGAATACATAATATAAATATAATATTTTTAAAACTTAGTCACTTCCCAGGCATCAAATCGGTGTGATAATTTGTTCTTTTCCTCCATGCCTAAGCTATTCATGAATTTTCTATCACTATTGTAATACTTAAAAAATATATCATCTCTAAACTTTTTTTTATAAATGTCGTCAATTTTCGTAACTGATTTATTATTTTCTCTTAGATATTTATCTATTTCTTTATAAAAGGGTTTACAAATATTAGAATTCTTTTCTTTAATATTTTTAAGGCCTAATTTATACCTAAGCATATTTATGTAAGAGAAATTGTCTGTTTTTTTAGTGTAATATGCATCATCTAAGCCAATAATATATTTTTTTGAAGCAATGTTTTGAAAACAGCTGACTTCTTCTTTTAAATGATCCAGCGTGTGCCACGAATCAAAAAAACAGAAGTCTGCACTTTCGTTTAACTCGCTTAAAACTGGAATACCTATATGTTGATCTGTACTGTTATGAGCTATGAATTTCCATATGCTATGAACATTCACATCAAGTACTCTACATATAGCATCGGATATAACTGATCTTAAAAAAGATCCCTTTGAAGCATTTGTGTCCCACGAGTACATTTTGCCTCCATGAATAGCGCAGTACAAAAACATTGCTACTGATGAAGCTCCAGATCCTGTTTCAAGTATTATAGGATTTTTTTTCTTTATACGTTTTAATGAATGGTAAATCGCTAAATATTCACTATCTGGTATTCCATTTACCCACCTCGGCAACAATCTCTTAACAAAAATAAGAAATTCTTCAGTGTTTTTTATTATTTCTTTTTTATTTCCAAACGTGAAGTCATACATAAAAATTTGCCTTTCATATTTAATTAAAGCCAGTCTCCACCACTCACCCGAATTATCTCACCAGTTATATAAGAACTGTTATTCGAAATTAAAAATTTTAAAACAGATGAAACTTCCTTAGGTGTTCCAGCACGATTTAGGGGAATTAATTTTACTCTTTTATTATAATCTTTATTACTTTTCTTCAGCTTATTACGGTGTAATTTACTGTCTATGAACCCAGGAGCTACAGTATTTACTAGTATATTTTTTATAGCCCCATCTTTTGCAAGTCTTTTTGTGAGAAATTCAAGACCATACTTAGAGATGCCATAAGCAATACTCTCTTTGCCCCCCCCATATAGTGCAGATGCCGTACTACAAAAAATAATCTTACCTCCATTTTTTTTCATCAATTTGAATGCCTCTTGAGCAAGAAAAAAAGGGTAGCTTAGGTTTAAGCTAACATCATTATTCCAATTTTTTTCACTAATATTGGTCCAGCTTACTAATTTAGTTATTCCTCCAATTAGAATAACAATTACATCCAGTCCTTTCATATGTTTATACGCTTTATAGACTACTTCTTTACAGTCTTTTTGACTTTTAATTTCTTTTTGAAGTATTGTTATATTATCATTTTCAATTTTTGATAATTCGGTTTTACTTTTGTTTATGTGAGCAAACAATAAATTATTATATGCTAGATCCTTTACTAAATATGTACCAATATCCCCGCTAGATCCAATTACTAATATTTTTTGTTTTTTATTCATTTATATGACTAAGATAATTATTTTTAACATAATTTATACTTCTTTTGATTGAACCTTCAACATCGTCTTTATTTTCTCGCATTTCTATTGATACATACTTATTATAATTAATATTTCTTAGAGCTTGGCCAATTTTTCTGTGATTATAATTAATGGTTCCTGGCTCTTTAAGTTCAACATCACCGACATGAACGTGTTGTAATAAATTTTCACAATTTGGTATAATACTATTTACATCTTCCTCATTGTTGAAAATTGACTTTGTATCAATGTGTAATTTAAAGTTTGGATGATTAATTCTATTTACAAGCTCTATTCCTTCTTGTGTGGATTGAATGAACTCAGTTTCTTTTCTACTTAAGGGCTCAATACAAATAATCACATTATTGGTACGAGCATGCTCTGCAAGAGAATAAAAATCTTCGACTGATTGATCAAGACAATCTCTATATTTTCTATTATATATTTTTCTGTTTGCTGGAGAACCGAATATTATTTGTTTGCCTCCAAGATCTGAGCATAATTCCAATAATCTTCTTAAATAATTTTTTGTATCCTTTCGAGACTCCTGGCTGTAAAATAATTTTAGATCTTTTCTTGTAAAAAGAAGTGCATGAAATCCTACAATTTCTAGATCAAAAGACTGAATTTTTCTCTTTATATTTTTCCTCTCTTCTTTTGATGACATAATTGGCTCATTCCAAATCAAACTTGGTGCCAGCTCTATACCATTACACCCTAATTGTTTAATAAGTCCTAAGTAATTCTGAAGAGGACTGCTCGCCCAAGCGATATTTGAAATTGAAATTTTCATTTTTCAAACTACAACACACTTATTGCAAGGGCTACTGTCTTTTCTTTTGTTGTCTAGATGATTACTTCTAATTTGATTATACTCATTAGATTGCCATAATTTGTCTATAGTATTATTATTAATATTGCCACTAGACAATTGTGATCGATAATCTACATCACACGGGTTAATTTTACCATCCCACCATATGAACATTCTTCTCCATAAATCAGAACAAGGTTGAGTTATCTCAGACATAGGTGCGTCGTAAACATTCTCCCAGGGTACATAATCAACAAATGCTACCTGATCAACCAAACCTCCCCATAATTTTTCCATATCTTCCATCTTTTGATCCTCACTAACTTTTACTCCTGATACCCTTGTGATAAGTTTTTTATCAGAGTAGTGCCTTTCCTTTATCTCTTTAAATGTCTCAATGTTTTTTAACACTTTATTTAAATTCCCATTTACACGATATTTAGAATATAGATTTTCGTCTGCGGCATCTGCAGAAAATACAACTGTTTTTATTCCACTATTCAGTAAAGCGTGGCAATTCTTTTCTGTTAATAGAGACGCGTTAGTATTGATTTTAAGATTTAAGAATTTATCTGTTGTATATTCTAACATCTGATCAATTTTCGGACATAAAAGTGGTTCACCTCTTGAAGCAAGAGATATAAATTCCACATTAGTCTCAACTTGGTCTATAATATCTTTGAATAACTCAACAGTCATTTTTCCCATAAAGCCATTTGATTTTCTTGTAAAATCCAAATCTGTTTGATAACAGAAAACACATCTAAAATTACATACTGAGGATGGTTCTATTTGTAAATATGGAGGGTACTGATCTAATTCATTGGTTTGTGGATATATTTCATATCTATATCTATGTGCGAGATATCGTGGTATATCGTTTTTTTGTATTGTTTTAATCTCTTCTATTACATTTTTTTTAAGCTTAAATTTGGCACTATTTGAACTTCCTTCAAATAGATCTTCTCTAGCCCTTTTAAATGCCTTTAGTAAGTTTAACTCCAACTTTGCAATGTATTTTTCATTATAGCAAATTTCCTTTAAGCGATCTAAGTCAAATAGATCACCGCTATCTTGTAAGGATAATAAGCCTACAAAACTATCATGTTTAACATATTTTTTTTTAGTTTTCATTTAGGTTACTCCCTTATCTTTTAACCAATATTCAACCATAGGAATTTGCCATGGGAAGTCAACATCACAACCACCATCAGATAATATTGGTGCAATCTTTTTACCCATCCATCTTTGGGGTAATAGATTAGACTTCATATTTTCTAGACAGTAAGGTCTAACAATTGAGACAGACATATCGGCGTAATGAACATCACCCTGTGAGTCTCGATCACAATTTAAATTATTTGGATCTCCAAAAGTTTTGAACGGTACAAATGGTTCAAGATTTCCTTTTTTATTTAATTTTCTTGCTCTTAAAGGACTCCACATATTATAAATTGATGTTGTTACTGCAGAATCATATTTTTTATTTTTTCTTAAAATATTTATCCCTTGATTAATTAATTTTGCATTTATTGTTGGTGCATTTGCGAATAATAAGACTATAAATTCAATGTCTTTTTCACGTAGTTTTAAATCCTTCTTCATATAGAAGTATCCATGCTGAAATGCATCTTCCCCTAGTGCTTTTTTTGTAGCGAGTTTTTTTGGTCTTGGTATAATATTTGCATTATATTTTGTTGCTACTTTCATTATTTTTGGACAATCTGTTGAAACATAAATTAAATCAATAGACTTCGTCTTACTAGCAGCGAGAAGAGGATATTCACACAAATGCCTACCATTAACTTTAAAGAGATTTTTTCCTGGAAAGCCTGAGCTATTTTTTTTTCCTAACATTAATGCTAAAATCATAATCAAAAGAAAGTTTGTTTTATTTAAATATTATATCATAAAAATTTTCAAAACATACACTTCTATATTTCTCAGCAAGTATTTTGTTGTGCTTATGCAAGCGTATTTTAAATTCGATCCCACATTTTATAGCTGCATTTATATCGGTAATAGAGTCGCCAATTAGGACTGTTTCTTTTTTTTTTAGATTATTATTATTAATAATTTTTTTTACGAGAAAATCTTTACTCTTAGGTGAACCTTTTATATCTCTAAATTGCTTATGTATACCAGTTTTTTTTGTAATATTTATTATTTCGTCTTCGGGTGTGGCTGTAACAATAAAAAAATTTTGTTTAAACCTATTTTTTTCAAGAAACTCACATATGCCATCAACCCATTTTGAATTCACGACTTCGGTGATAACTATTTTTGCGAACATATCTAGATATTCTAATATCAGCTCTTCAGTAATTTTTTCATTTGCCCATTTAAGATAAAGTGGTATTTTTTCAAATCTTGATATTCCTCCATGATTATTATGATGTTCTAAAATTTTTTTTTTTAAATTCTCATCTTTTTGCATAAATAGTTTTTGAAATGATAATCCTTTGGCATCAAGCGAGTCTTTCAAAACACCATCAAAATCAAAAATAATATTTTTATATTTTTTGATCATTTTAAAAGAATATATGTAGCTGAAGAAACCATAACTGAACTAACTGGGTAACGTTTGGACAGTTTGGGTTCTACTTCATAGTACTTTCTGCATAATTTAAAAGTATTGTTTAAATACTCTTCAAACTTACTTTTTGAAAATATCGTTTCACTATGATTCCCAGAATTATCATGTACAAATATATCCTCCTCTAAATCATTACTGATAGGTAAACGAGAGATCAAAATCACATCAGCTTTTTTTTTACTGTCATTCAGCACATCATAGGTATTAGGTAGATAACTTAAGGAACCAATGAAAAGTATTAGATCACAATAAATAATTTTATCTTCTGAAGATTTATAAATAATTTTTTTACTTTTTAGGTTGTTTACAAATTCTGTATGTAAAGACGAGATACCTGTCACTAAATCTCTTTGTTCATATATAAATATTTCACTTTTAGGGTTATGCTTTGATATATATGTTGCCTGCATTGCGATGCCGCCACCGTAATCAACTATTTTTAGTGCTTTTTTATTATTAAGACTCTTTGTTAATTCTACTACATAATCAAGAATGATTGATCTTAAACCAGTTTCAATTAATGATTTATTAGCCTTAATTTTATTGAGCATAAATGATGAATAGTTATTTTTTTTTATTTCATTAATTGCTCTATAACGTCCTCCATTAATCATAAAAATAAAGATCTCTCTCAAATTTCTTAAGACATCTCTTAAACTAATCAAAATTATCTTTAAACTATTCACTATGTTCGTTTTTTTTGGATATATAGTCAATTAACTGAAGCAAGCCTTGCCCTAAATCTACATGCATCGTTGGATTGAATTTTTTTCCTATTCTCGGTATGTAATTATATGGAGTAGTAACATAATGGCCTGGTTCTCTGTCATCAACAAAATTTATCTTGTCCTTAATATTTAAAATCTCAGCGATTGTTTTAAGTACATTTTCAACTTTCATTGATTGATTGCCTGTCAATACAATATTTTGATTTATGAACTTATCTGATAGAATTTGTACACACGCGTCTGCTACATCTTCAACATGAATATACTCCCTTCTTGCTTCTGGATTTCCATGATAAGTTATTTTTTTTTCATTTATTGCCTTATCTATTATTCTATGAAGGCCATTAGTAGAGTCTGATCTTGGGCCGTAAATAGATCCAAATCGAAGAACTGTATATTCAAGATCAAACTGATTATTAAATTCTTGAATATATTGCTCTATCGCTTGCTTGCTACATCTATAAAAACCTCCTTCATTGCTATAAACATATACAGAACTGGCAAAAATTAATCTTTTTACATTATTTGAAACGCAAGACTCTAATATTTTAACCGATCCTAATATATTATTTACAGCAGTATCATTAGCTTTATTAAAAGCAACATTTAGATCTGATATCCCAGCAAAATGATAAACTACTTCTGAACCTTTAATTGAGTCATTTAATTGATCAAAATCGTTAATATTTCCAATTATCATTTTTTGATCATTTCTCAAATATTTTGAAGGATTAATATCAAACAATTTTACTTCATGTCCTTCATCTGACAATTTGTCAGCAACATGAGAGCCTATAAAACCACTACCACCAATTATAGTAATTATCATTTATTATTAATCATCCTTCCATTTCTAAGTTCAATCATTTTATTGCATTGTTGCATTGTAGACGCTCGATGTGAAACAATAATAATAGTTTTATTTTTAACAAGTTGGCTTAATCCATCAATAATCTCTTTTTCAGTTTCTACATCTAACTGGCTAGTTGCTTCATCTAGTATTAATATATCGGGATTGTGATAAAGTGAACGAGCAATACCAATTCTTTGCTTTTGACCACCAGAAATTCTAACTCCTTTTTCTCCAAGAAAAGTGTTAGACTTGTTGGGCAAACTATCTACGAAATTTTCTAAGTTTGCCATTTTTATGGATTTTTGAAGCATTATATCATTTATTTCATTCTCATTTATTCCAAATGCAATGTTTTTTTTAATCGTGTCATCAGTTATATAAACTGATTGGGGAACATAACCTATTGAGTTCTGCCAACTTTTTTTTACGTTTTCAAATTTTTTACCGTCGATCATAATTTTTCCTGAACAGGGGGAAAGTAACCCTAACAACATATCTACTAGTGTACTTTTTCCTGCTCCACTCTCTCCAAAAATACCAAGATAGTCACCTCTTTTAATCTTAAAATTTAGATCTCTTAGAGCACTATGGTTTCTATCAGTACTCGAATATTTATAATTAATATTATCAATCACTACTGTATTCCAATCAAGCCTATCTACATTAACATCAGATTTAGTTTCAGTATTTTTTGATTCAGTTAATTCATCATAAATATTTTGAATAACAGGTCCTAAATATTTCATCAATTGTATAGCACCAGTTAACCTGTTTAGTGATGGCATTAATCTAAAAGCTGCAGCTGCGAACAGTCCTAATACAGGAATAATTTCATCAAATGAATTGTTTTGATAAATTAAAACAATTATGAGCATTGTAATAACAAAAATGGTTAAAAGCTCAAACCACATCCTTGGCAGTGAGCCAATAAAAATTCTTTTTTTTTGGTTATTTGCTAAACTTTTATTATGCGAGGAAAAAGAATTCATGAATTCAGCAACTCTCCCAAGTACTAGAATTTCTTTTACACCGTCAAGTCCTTGCTGCGTGTGTTTAAATCTTTCTCCCTCATGGAAAATCCTATCCTGCCCCCAAGATATTAATCGCTTTTGGGTGAAATAGTTGAATGAATAACCTCCAATAAAAAATATCATTATAACAACAAACGCGCCTATAGGCTCATACATTAGAAGCACTATTGAGATGCCAAGAAGTACAAAAACTTCAATCATCAAATATATAATTGCCATTGCTCCACCACCAAGTTGGCCAACCTCGGTAACAATATTTCGAATTAATGATGAAGAATTTCTTAAAAGATGAAATTCATATGATTGTGACATATATTTATTAAAAAGTCTGTCAGACAAATTTTTTTGAAAACTGCTCACAAATGAGGCTTGTATCCACGAGATAAATAGCAAAAAAATAATTTTTAAGATGAATGCTATTAGAATCAGTGAAATACATACATAGATTAATTCTACTTGGTCTAAATCACTTATAAAATCGATTTCAACAATATATGGGAAAATATCCTGAAGTCGACCTGGTTCTAACATAATTGTAATAGCAGGAATAATTAAAGCTAAGCCGAACATCTCTAAAAACATTCCAAAAAAAGACAATATAAGTAAAAAATAAAAACTTGATTTCTGAGATTCAGAAAGAAATGTATATGCATATAAAAGATTTTTTCTTATCATTAGATAGTATTTTTTTTCAAAATCGATTCTGCAAAATTTATGTCCTGAATATCATTTATATCAACAGATAGTTCTTTAGGAACTAAAACTCCTTTAACTTTTCCTTTGAAAAAATTTTTATTAATTTTCAATTTATTCCACCAAGAAATGTGAAATGCTCCTGATGGTCTATAATATTTTTTTAGAAATTTACTATTTGTATTTCCCTCAATTAAATTGTTATAAACAGGATTAACTAATCCATTTTCGAATTCGCAAGCAATCTGAATAGTCTCATTATACTCACATATACTTACTACAGAGTCTACATCGGAAGTTAATATATCTATTCCTTTAGATATATATTCGGTAGTTATAAATGGGCACGTTGGTAAGAAATAAGAAAATATATCAAATTTTTCTATTTCACTCATCATTGATATCATGGCATTCAAAACTGTTGCTTTTTCAGTCGCATGATGTTCATGTCTATGATGCCGTCTCACATCTAGGTCTGAAACCGTGTCAAATATTTTGTCACTATCAGTTGAAATTATTACTTGATCAAAACA
>MDTE01058760.1_pt1 | contig 13682 bp, 14 predicted proteins | sample 811231 | NCBI WGS metagenome assembly MDTE01 (sample SAMN05326651, study PRJNA326480) | marine metagenome | isolation source: seawater | place: Indian Ocean: Red Sea | collected 2010
CAGGAGTGCGTTGCATTGTAAATCCTTTCAAAAATATTTTTATGCTGTTTCATAGTCATTAACTCAGAGCCCGTAACACCACGAGCAGTCTGCATAGTGTATAGGTTATTATAGTTTACGGTCGATAAAGTGTTAAAAATCTCATCGAAGGGTGTATCGCCGCTCAGAGGTATGACAGTTTTAGCGTCGAATGTCCTATCCTTCAAGTGAACATTACTTATTCTGTTATGTGTTTTTTGGATATAATCCTTATGATCAATCCCTTCAGAAGTTATATTTCCTGTGTCATAGGTGATCCAAAAATTCTCATTCTCTTTGACTATATCCAAAACATTCTCTGCTGTGGTTTCAGCCTCGAATGAGAAATTTAACCCTGGGTATTTCTCGGCAAATTTCAATATCTCTTGTTTAAACGATTGTCTTTTTTGTGCATCATATATAGAACTCTTCTCTAGCAGTGGTATAGTAACCCACATCACTTTGTTGTCAATAGCAGCTTTACAAATTGGATCTAAATTATCACGCAAAAATTCAGTTTGAGTAAATCGATCATCGACAAGATTATCAGCACACAAAGAACTAATAGGAAACCTAGAACAATCCTTGGAAAAGATCGCATTATAACTAAAAGACCTAGTTGTTACAATCCACTCAATATGGTTAAGCCCTAACGTCTTTGCCCTACCAAACTCTTCTTCCCAACAAACTGGAAATTCTTGAATGCCGCCATCTTCCGGCCTAAGTAGCCTGCCTTGTATCATTCCAAGTTTCATTAAACTTCCTCTACTAACTCTATAAAAGTTCCATCGGGGTCTTTACAGAACACAACTCTTGCAAATCCATCTGGCGAAAACTGTGGCTCGCTGACAAACTCAACTCCTAAAACCACAAGGTCATTATATGTTTTCTCTAGGTTGTCAACAGTCATAGCGAAGTGAGTGCATCCAATATTAGTTAACCTGCCTGGTGTTGGCTTTTCTCGGTGGTTTTTGAACTGAAGAAGTTCTACCATACCACCATCCCTTAAAGTCATCTTAACTGTGTTAACCTCGCCATTATCTATTGAAAGTAGCCCATCAATATAGGGTCCAGACTCTATCATATTTTTTTGTATTTTAAAGCCCAAGTTTTTATAGAAGTCTATAGACCTCTGCATATCTGTCACAACTATCCCAGTATGTCTGATGTTTAACATAATTAAATATTCTTACTAATGCATTGCTCTATCACGTCAAAAGCTTCGTTGATTGCCTCAACAGGTAAAGTTAACGGCGGCCCCAACTTTATTGACTCTCTAAAAGTGCAGACTGGCAGTACACCATTTTCAATACAATCAGTTACAATTTTGTTTGTCCTTTCTGTTGTGTCAAAAACAATACCGGCTACCATACCCCTGGCATTAACATTAGTGACACAACCGTAGTCAAGGAGTTTTTGACTCCTCTGTTCAAAGACCCGTATTCTTTTTTCAAGATTTTTCTGAAACTCGTCGGTTGTTAGGAAATTTATGTTTGCTAAACAAGCCGCACACCCTAAAGTATTTCCAGCGTGTGTTCCACTTAGATTAGCATTTAGATCGACATCAATAATCTCTCTTGTGCCAAGAAGAGCAGACATAGGAATGGACGATGATATGCCTTTCCCAAGACAAATAAGATCTGGCTTTATATTGTCTCCATAGGTCATATAACCATACAGTTCGCCCATTCTGTAAAATCCTGATTGAACTTCATCAAAACAAACTAGCGCTCCATTATCTCTTGCAAACTTGTAAAGAGCTTGAATATATTGGGGTGGGTACATCCACGCTGCCCAGCCCTGATAAGTTTCTAAGAAAAATGCTGCTATTTGATCAGGAGGCGGAAGGACACTAGGATCAAAATCATCATCCGAGTTTACGGGGAAATCTATGAACACCACATCATCATCTTCCATAGATGACCACTCTGTCGCATCCTTAGACCCACATATGAAAGACGACCCAAGAACTCTCCCGTGATAACTGCCATTAAAAGTTACGATATATTTCTTATCATTCTTTTTTGCCCAAGACTTAATAAGTCGATAAGCTGCGTCAGTTGCCTCAGACCCAGTATTAAGAAGTATTGATTTTTCAAAGTGACTAGGAGAAACCTCCAGAAGCTTGTTAACATATTGCTGTCTTATTTTTGTTATATACTGGTAGGCAAATATCAAATCCGCATCAACTTGGTCTTTGATAGCTTTTTTAATCTCTGGGTTAGAGTGTCCAGCATTCGTGACAAATATTCCAGACGTCATGTCAATCCACTTATTACCATCTTCATCAAAGACGTTATAATCTTGAGCACGGTCCCAAATAACGGGGACCTGATGTCCATTGGCTTTGGTCTCCGTAGTGTGTCTCTTATCGTGTGATTTATCTTGTTTTAACCTATAGCCACTGTTTATGGCTCTATGGTTCGTTTTTATTTTTTGCTTCATTTAACTTATCCAATAACTTATGGCCTCTCGTAGCCAAATGATAATCTATAAGCTCAAACTCATATTCGGAATCAACTTCTAAAACAAATTCAGTGATTATAGGTAATACCGTCTGTCCAAACGCATCACCATCGTCAAGTGTAGCTCTTTTTACAATGTCCAAGTATCCATTTGGTTGATATGCTGGTGGAAATACTTGTCTCGGCAAGTTAGTATAATTTTTTTCGCCATTGAAATCTTCAAAAAAACCACAACAGTAACCGTTCTGGTCAATTTGAAACATCTTGTGTGGAGACTCGGGTAATCTGTGCATTGATCTTACGCCAGTTGAGGCAAGTATTTTGGTATGAAAATATCTTCTAACCTCTTCGTCTATAACCTCTGGGTCTCTCAAGGGTGTGGTGGGCCTAATATAAGCGACATCAGATCCACCCAAAGTATCAAAGTAATGCCGCAGCACTTCCTCGTCCCTGGATCTATCGCCAGCTAGTTCAGGTGGTCTTAGAAATGGAACTTCGGCCCCATACTGTAAAGCAACGTTCGCAATTTCTTGATCATCAGTAGATACTATAATCCTATCAATCATATCTGATTGTTGACAGGCTACGATAGAATAAGCTATAAGTGGATGACCATGAAGAAGTTTAATATTCTTTTTTAGTACACCCTTGCTGCCACCTCTGGCAGGTATTAGAGCGTTTATTCCGGTCACAAAGTATTTACCTTTCTTAATTTGTCGGCAATTGGGACCTCTGTTTCCATAACTCTTTTTTCAGATGAACCCATAGCTGTATTGATGTCTCTGACATAATCCATCATTCTCTTAAGTCCGACAATCTCCAGTGATGCAGATTGATCTGATCCGTACATCGCCCTATCAAGAGTAATATGCCTCTCTAACGAAGACGCCCCGATAGCAACAGCAGCACAGCTAATGATGATACCAGTTTCATGACCACTATATCCGACGTTACATCCATACCTTTCTTGCAAGGTGTGCATAACACGTAAATTAGCATCCTCTAATTGCATAGGATAAGTACTGTTACAATGCATAAGCTCAAAGGAGCAGTTGTGATTTCTAAAAATTTCAACAACCTTATCAATTTGCTCCAACGTGCTCATCCCAGTTGAGATGAATGTGTGCTTTTTCTCAGAGGCAATTGTTTCCAACAACTCTCTGTGAGTCAACATCGCTGATGCAACCTTGTTATACTTACAATTAAAGCGGCGCATAAACACCTGGCTATCAACATCCCAAGCAGAGGCAAACCACTCAATGTTCTTTTCTTTACAGTACAAATCAATCTGTTCATAATCAGATTCGTTGAACTCAAGACCATTCTTTTGTTCTCTATTTGTTGTTCCCCAAGGGCTTTCTCTCGGCTTATCAAGCTCTTCTTTAGAATAAACTTTTTCAACTGTTCTTTTTTGGAATTTAACAGCATCGCACCCTGCGGATGCGGCCTCATCAATTAATTGCTTGGCAATATCCAAACTACCATTGTGATTAATTCCAATCTCCGCTATAACAAACACACTCATAAATCTAAGTCTCCTTTGGTAAATTCATCATACCACGCTTCTTTGTTTAGGTTAATAATTTCTGCTCCTTTTAGGGCAGCGCTTTCTCTTAAAATTTTCATATCGTCGAGCAAAAAATCCTTATAAACATATCTCCAATGTCCAATCTGTGCTACATTAGGGATATAATAATTCTTATCCTCTGGGTACCCATCTGCATACCCTAATGAATAATCCAAATCAAGTCCAACAATATAAATTTTCTTAAAACCCATCATAATCGCTATGGCTACACAGAATAATCCTACAGTCTGTCCAACTCCACAATGACGGTCGTGTCCTGAATATTCTTGTAACTTTTCTTGTAGGGTTAATTCGTCCTCTCTTAGGTGGCAACAGTGTCCGGTCTTTGACCAACCACCGGCCAAGCCTGCGTGAACTTGGGCACACCATTTATTGACATTCTCATTTTTGGCGTCTGGTAGTTGCCACATCTGCTTGTTGTTGCCATAGAAATCAAAGTCAAGATTTTTGTTTTCTTCGTAATGCTTTTTGAAGTTCTTTAAGATCTCAATACACCCATGTCCTTTGAAGTGTTTGTTATCATAGGGAAGATAATCAAAGTTAAGATTTTCGTCAACAAATTTTGGGTCTGTTAAATCGGCTGCCCGATTGTATATGAGTGGGACCTCATACCTATTAAAGACATCAATTGGATATTCTCTTATCTTCCACACGTTTTCGTTAAGGATCGAATCTCTAATGTTGAACTCTGTGTTAGATACAACCCAGTAGTCTGGCTTTTCATCAAAGTAATCAAACCACTCATTTACCGAAAATCTTACAATTTTGTTTAGTTTTTGAAGATCTTGAATTTTGTCTATATATGGGGCTAAACTTGGCCCGTGCAAGGAAATAACACAGGTGTCGCCTTTGTGTTTATCAATAATATCGTCAAGTTTAAGTTTCAATTTTTTACCAGATAAAATTAGTCTTGTAATAATCTACAATAGATTGTATCTCATTGTCAAATATTTTTTTAGGCTTCCAGCCAAGGTTTCTAATCTTATGGTCATTTAGACAGTATCTTACATCTTGACCTTTTCTTTCATAAGAATAGTCAACATAATTTTCCCAATTTTCATCAGTGCCATAAAAAGACTTTATAACTTTTCTGACAGTTTCACTGTTTTGTTGCTCAAAGTCGCCCGAAACATTGTATATTTCATTTACAGATTCGCTATCAATTAGAGTCAAAACTGCCTCTGCTGTATCATCTGCATGTAACCAGTTCCTAATTGGAGTACCATTGTTATGAAGAGAGATTTTTCTACCCCGAAGCAAGTTTTTTACACTTAGCGGAATCAGTTTTTCGGGGTACTGTCTAATACCATAATTATTGGTTGGCCTAACTATTAGGTACTGCAAGTCATAAGTTCTAGACCACGCTAACACAAGCATATCAGCCGCTGCCTTCGCCGCTGAATAGGGGTTGCTCGGGTGCAATAGGTCTTCTTCTGTATGATGTCCTTCTAATATGTCTCCATAAACTTCATCCGTACTTATGTGTAAAAAAACAGGCTGCTTGCCACAATTCTTTGGTTTAAACCTAACTAAGTCCAATAAGTTTTTAGTACCCACAATGTTTGTGTTTATAAACTCATCGCTATTAATTATGCTATTTCCTACATGTGATTCGGCAGCAAAATTTACAACATAATCACAATCGAGCAAAGAATTTAAATCTTTTATGTCTGCCTTTAGAAATTTAAAGTTTTCGTACTTATTAAATTGACCAAGAAGATTTTCGTTAGCTGCGTAAGTTACCTTATCAATGCCGTAAACCATCCATCCACGCTTAAGACATTTAAGAACAAAGTATGAGGGAATAAACCCCAAACACCCAGTAACACAAAGTATTTTCATATCATAATTTTTTGAAGAAGTCATCTGTAACTCTCTCGATATAATCGATCTTCTCTTGAGTGACGCCTATAAAAGTTCCTAGAAAGAATGATCCGACTGTGGCCCTGTAAGCGTTGGGGAATTCTAACTCAAGATCATTATATCTTTTAGCATATTCTATGTACGCCGGATGATATAGGCAATTGCCTGCAAAGTATGATCTCGTCTGGACTTTGTTATCCTCAAGGTGTTTTACAAAATCCTCTCTAGTAAATTTACCACCCTCTTTGACGGTTAGCAGAAAACCAAACCAATTTGGGTCTGACTTTTTTGTTTTTTCAGGTAACATAAAATGATCTTCGTATTTTGAAAAAACCTTCTTAAGGGATTCAAAATTTCTTCTTCTTGCTGCGTCCATGGCGGGTAGTTTATCTAATTGTTGTAACCCTATGGCCGCTTGCATCTCTAGAGGCTTTAAATTAAACCCAATCTCATCAAAGACATACCTATGATCGTAATTTATTCTTTCTTTCCCATATTTAAGCCAGGGTCGAAATCTATTACCACAAGCCGTACCTGCTGTAACATCGCCTGGCTTTTGTTCGTTGCAATAACAGGCACGACCCCAATCTCTAAAGCTGGCCAAACTACGTCTGACTCTAGGGTCGTTTGTTGCTACGAATCCACCTTCACCCATTGTCATATGATGAGCAGGGTAAAAAGAACAAGTAGACATAAGCCCAAATGATCCTAATTTCTTACCATCATAAAAAGACCCCATAGCATCACAAGAGTCTTCCAAGAATATTAAATTATACTTTTCGACCAAATGCATCAACCTGTCCATATCAGGAGGATTACCCAGAACGTGAGCAAAAACAATTCCTCTAATAGAAGGGTCATCTTTTAGTGCTTTTTCGACTTGATCTAAATTTAGATTTAAAGACGGAAGATCAACATCAACAAAAATTGGCTCATATCCTGTCTGTATTATCGGATTTAATGTGGTTGGAAAACACACAACAGGCGTTATAAATTTACTCCCTTTTGGCAGGTGAAATTTTTTCATATAACTTTTTTTACTAGTAAGAACCTGTGTCATTAAAAGGTTTGCCGAACTTCCAGAATTTGTAAGCATTCCAAAGTTTTTTCCAAGATGTTGTGGAAATGTCTCCTCAAACAATCTGGACTTCTTTCCAAACACCAACCATCCATCCAACAGGGTGTTGACTGCCTCTCTAAACTCATCTGTGGTAAAATTAGGTCCTGAGTAATTTATCCAATCGCCTGGGTTCCAATCTTTTTGGAGTAAGTTCTCCTTGGCATATTCCTCAACTAGGGATAGAATTTTTTCTAACTTTTTATCTTTCATTTACAAACCTCTGTCACTGCTGTGCGAAAACCAGTAAAAATCCCTGGTGGGAAGGTTTGACTAAACAGTGTGGCGTCGCCAGTATAATTTTTTACTTCTTTGTTTTTCAAAATTAAATTAGGATTTGATGACTTCATCTCGTTTTCTACTATATCAGAAATTTGTCTCAAGTTAAACTTCTGTTCATATACCAGATTAACGTCCTTTGGAAGATTTTTTTTGTTAAAATTTGTAATATAAAATTCAATCGCTTTACAGACATCTTGATCGTAAAAGAAATCCATTTCCTTCTTGGAATCAATAGCTACCTCAGTATTGTTTTCGATACCATGTTTAATAACTTTTAGAAGTCTGTCTTTATCCTCGTTAATTCCAAAACAACCAAACAATCTAAAGTTGTATAAGTTTTCATTTGTTCTTACTATCGTTCTTGTTATAAGGTTTTTAGATCGACCATAATAATCGCTTGGATCACTTGTAAAAATTTCAGACTCAGCACATCTATCTATGTTCTTATTTCTATCAAATTCAGCGCCGGAGCCAAAATTTATTAGTATTGAATACTGATCCTTGTTCTCTAAGAGATTGTTAAACATTTTAAGGTTAGCAACAAAGTCGTCTGGACTGTCCTTATGGTTTCTTCTTCCGCCTTTAACCGCTGTATGTAAAACCACATCTACTGGGTTTTCTCTGAGCCATTGATACACCTGCTCAGAACTGGACACATCTAGTTCTTTTCTTGTACAGGCATAAACACGATACCCCTTTTGTTTAAAATAATCGCTTAGGCTTTTTCCTAAAAAACCACCAGCACCAGTGACTAGTATATCTTTCATCTGCTTAAATTCAAATAACCCGGACTGTTGTCGAATAAATAATCATCCAAAACCTCAGCCAAAGCTTTGTCATCTTCTGGCCAACAAGATTTTATGTTCTTAAAATTTGACATTACTTTTTTATCGTCTTCAGCCCAGTGAGAAAATCCAAGATAACCATAGTCCTTATCTCTTCCACCGCCAAGTAATTTAACAGGTATTTTTTCGTGGTCAATATAGTTCCTAATAAACTCATATGGTCTATACAACACAAAGGGAGTAATTGAATAAACAACAGGTATTATTCCAGATGCTGCCATGCCACAAGCTGCGCCGATCATAAGTTGCTCCGAAGACCCAAAATTATGAAACCTATCAGGAAAGTCTATCTTTATCTTATCCCACAATCCATAACCAAGATCCCCAGTTAGTAAATGAATCTTGTCATTTTGACCCATCTTGGAGTGAAGCAAGTTGCTAAATTTCTTTCTCATCTAACTCCCTAAGAGCAGACTTATAATCGCTCTCACTCATTATATGATAATGAGCGTTTAATCCATTAAGGAACGAAAACTCGTTTACCTTAGTATACCGTATTTGAATATTTGGCAAAAAACATCTTAATCTGTCTGTTAAGTATTTTGTATCAACTGAATCGTATGCCGCAAATCCATTAACACAAACATAGACTTCAATGTTATTAATATTGTTTTCATATATGAACTTTAAGCTTTCCCATATTGACCCTTCTGCACACTCTCCATCACTTATTAGGCAATGGATTTTCTTATTCTTATTTGCCAGCGCTTTACCTATGGCAAAAGTAAGTCCCATACCTAAGCTTCCAGTTGAACAATGTATTCCATCTTCCTCGCATCGATGGGGGTGACCACCATGTCTTTGAAACAATTTCATTGCGTCTTTTTTTTCATACTTCTCTAGGCATACATACTGGGCCAGAGAAGCGTGACCACAAGACAATATAAAAATGTCGTCTGTAGATTTGCTGGAATAGATTTCGTCTACGATGGGCAGACAAGAAAAATAACTTCCTAAATGAGATAAACGATTTTTATATGCAATGTCTAAGATACGTTTCTTTAGCGGAACTAAAGTCCCCATCGAGTTCTCCACTTGTTTTGTAGCATAAAATCATAATTAACAGGTTGTCGCTGCATACCCCAAGTAGCTTGCTTTTCGTGCCACCTATAGTAGTAGCCAAGCCATTCTTGATTTGGGTGAATATAAACACCCTCATTTACAAGATTAAAATACAATTCATAATCCGACGCACCAAGATAGTTTTCTGAGTCCCATTTTATCATCCCATCTTCATAAAGTTTTCTTGAGTAAACAACCGATGGAGTTGCAACAACACACTTTTCTAAAAGTTTTTCTTTCAGATCCTCAATTCCATCATATGTGTTGCAGATATCCCCACCCTGTTCGTCCCCTTTTTTGTTTACACACCTTATAGAACTCTGGAAACAATCTATTTTTTCCTCTGATGAACTCAAAAAATTTACAACATTAGATACATAATTCTTAGCTAGATAATCATCTGCTCCCAGAATGGTAACATAATCTCCTGTGAACATACTTAAGGCTTTTTCAACTGGTTCTTGCCAGGAGAATGGGTAAATATTTGCGGCAGTATCTAAAGTAAAGTTTTGATGCTTATCGTATATTTCCTCTACAATCTCTAGGCTATCATCGCCACTATCATTATCAATTACAATAACTTCACAGTTTTCGTAATCTTGATCTAACGCTGACATAATGCATTTTTCAATATATTCCTCTGCATTATAACAAGGAATAATAATTGTGAATTTAGGATTCATTTAAAGCCTCCTCAATTTCTCCACAAATTTTGTGCTTCTTATCCGCCATAAAATCAATCAAATCTTGACCTTTTAATTTAAACCAATCTTCGCTTGAAGCGCCTATTTTTTTATTTGTTATGACCTTCATTCCGGCCATGCGGCACTCAACCGCAACTCGACATAATGTTTCAAGCGTCTCAGGTAAAAAAATGAACGTATTGTTTTCAGTTATTTTCTCAAGAAATTCTCCATAAGGGAGAAACCCCACCAAATCATAGGGAATATTTTGTCTAGTGCAATAAGCTACTGTCAAAGGTGTGTTCTTGATTGGGTTCGAAGAGTCCCATATAGAATATCGATCTTTCTTTTTCTTTTTAGATAGTCTGCCTAACAACTGCAAAGTACTGTCGCTCCAAAGGTTGCCACCAACCGATCTTATATTATCAATCTTTAAATTCTTTCGTACAACCTCTGTGTGTAACTTTGATTGGCAAAAAACCGATCTTGCAGCCTTATAAAACTCTTTGTTTATAATGTGTTCTTCCGGGGCTAAATAATCTTCATAAACCGATGGATCTCTGGATATAATATATTTGTGATCATGTTCGTAGATAACGTAGTGACAGTTGTCAGTTAGGTATTTTTTAACATTTTCACCGAGTCCCATGAAGTTACCAACAATATATTTATCTTCTCTGTTTTCAGATATAAAATCCTCAGTCACCTGGGTAGACAAAAGCTGGTCTACTACAATACCTTTTTTTCTTAGCAAGTTGATCAGTTCTTGATTACTAAGTTCGCCGCCGCCCAAATGCTGTTCTGCAAATACGTCGGCAATAAAATTAATCTTACTCATGGACCTCTAGATCTTCAGACAAACTGTTGAAGAAACCCTCTAGTTCAACAAAATCTTGAGGACAAACCTTGAGAACTTGATCAACAACATATTCTAGCATCTTGTCATGATCTAATCTTTCCTCTAAGGATTTCTGAAGTTTATTGGCAATGCTCTTCTTAGCCTTGTATCCGTCTATAACATTCCGAAGTGCCTTCTTGAAAGCTTTTTCGTCTGGGTAACACCATTCCGTCTCTGCGTTAAGAACTGTATCCCACACCGCTTCTTGTTGGATTTTGTCAAGCTTATATTTGACTTTTGTAAACATAGGGGTTCTTTTAACTCTCCCCGACTTTTCGTTGACAACATCATCATAAAGGAAATCAACATGGCCGGACCAGGCAGGAGCCACAACAGGCATTCCGTTGCAAGCCGCCTCAAAAATAGGCAAACCAAAACCCTCACCGTGAGTGGCTGTTATATAAGCATGTATATTAGGGTGGCTGTAGACAGCGTTCATTTCATCATCAGACATTGATCCGTGCAAGAGATAAACCTTGCATTTTCTGTAAGGCACGCTGTGTACAGCAGAAGCCAATTGAACAATCATTTTTTGTCTGTCAATGTTGCTATTATTTTTGTGATGGGCTTTCACAACCAACCCTACATTTTCATCATCTTTAAACTCCTGAGTAAACCAGTGAATTGTATTCAATAAATTCTTTCTGGGTCCAAACTGTGCTGATGTATAGAAATTAAATCCTGATTCTAATTGGATCTTTTCTTTAACAGTGTCGTTATCTTCAAACTTTCTAAATGGGTACGAGATAACTTCCACTGGTTTTTGCATCACAACATTGTATGTTTTACCATCCTCAGCTTTTACAGAATATTTTGGGGTTACCAATGATTTTTTTGCATGCTCAGAAGTTACAAAAACCATATCCATAAAATTTGCTTGATTAATCCATTGTGCCGAAGCAGCCGTGGTTTCTACAGCGGCGGTTACACCAATATTTTTAGTCGCTATGTTTTCAAACTCACTTGGGATCATAACCTGTAATGAAAGATCGAACGTACCCTTAAAGTGGTGCAATTTTTCAATACATTTTTCGATGTTCTTGGTTTCTTCCCCGCCGTTCAGGACCCAACTAGACGCTCCCCAGCCCGTGGGGTGAATGTGTAAATCAAAAATATCGGGTCGAGAAGATAATGCCCTATACATAAACCTAGCGTGCTCTCCGTAACCGCTACGACTCAATACCGGACCTTTAAGTAATACCTTAATCATAATTCGATGCACTCCCAGGAATTGTAATTTTTTCTGTTCTCCCAAGAACCATGTTCTTCGTGAACTTTTAACATTAAATCAACCCATTGCTTATTAAACTGTTCAAAGCTATAATTCTTGCGAACAAATTCAGACCCTAATTCCCCAAGACGAGCCCGCTCCTCTTTCGACATATCGTACATCTTCTTCAAAGCAGCAACAAAAACTTCTTCGTTAATACGATCTTCATATATGTAAGGGACCTGTAGCGAACCAATAACCGCTTTTGATGTTGGCTCAATACCGACGCCAAACTCAACCTCGCCATCGGTGATTTGCTCTTGTAATCCACCTGTTTTGGTCAGAACAACTGGTGTTCCGCAAGACAGGGACTCTAAAGTGGCCAAACCGAATCCTTCTGCATCGGCAATATTTACGGTGATGTCTGCTACATTGTAGTATAGCGCCAGGTGGTGAGGTTGTACTTTTTCTTTTGAAAATGTTATTTGTCCATTGTTCAGTCCTAATTCATTAGCCAAAAACTCTAACGGCTGTCCATTAGGATCATTAACATCTGTGTGCATAATTAAAGTTGCGTTGTCGTGACCTACCTCATCACAGAAGGTTTTCCACCACCATACAACAGAACCACTCATTTTTCTTCGTGCATTTCTGTTATTCCAGAAAGCTACAAACTTATCTCCCAGGTTATTATCTTCCCTTATTTTTCTCACTAAAGATACTTCTTGTGGGGTTTTGTGTTTTCGGAATACAACAGGGTTCACAGCGTGAGGTATATGATGTTCTTCAACCTCAGGAGCAACTCTCTGAACAATATCAGACGTCACTTTTGAAATTGTCGCTATGACATCGTTAGATCTATAAAATGGTTTATTAAACTTAGGTAATGGATAATTATCCCAAACGTGATAGTACACCATCGGCACCACAGATCTTATCTCATCCTCAAAATCCCATAACCACTCGTAAAATCTAGGGTCTGTCATAAACCAAAGTATATCCGGCTTATGACTTGTAATGGCGTTTCTAATTATGTCTTGATTTCCGTATCCATCAACAGGGAAAATTGTCCAATTATCACCATGTTCTTTTGTTTGTGTTGGTTCATAACTTGGGTGCTTGATTGCACCGCCTAATGAAATGACTTGAAACTTTCCAGTCTCCAGCAGGGCTTGGATAACATACTTTGTTTGTGTTCCAACCCCAGAAGGCAATAGCGGATGGTCACTAATTGTTAAAACTTTTATTTTCTTATCGGACAAGGTTGTTCCTCCTACGAACAGTATTCCGTCTGGTAAAACTCACAAGTTCCGAAGCGGTCTTTGCAGCTTGTACAAGCAGCACGGTTTTTGATATAGTTCTGTTTGTTGATATTATGCAACGCTTTTGTTAAAGCGTTAAGTGCGTCTGTTGTTCTTTTTTTAGCTGCCGTCACCCGGACGAACTCGGCCTTCTTACCAGCCTTCGCAGTTCGTTTGAGTAAAACGAAATGGCAGTCAACGTCTTTCGGGTCAACTTCGTATTTCTGGGCATAGAAATGTTTATAGAAAACGAGTTGGTAAGCGAGGATTTTGTCGCTCTTCTTTTCACGTCGCCAACCCCAGGAGCAGGTCTTCCAGTCAATCAAGTGGATTTTCTCATCCTTCTTGGA
>MDTE01105230.1_pt1 | contig 13682 bp, 12 predicted proteins | sample 811231 | NCBI WGS metagenome assembly MDTE01 (sample SAMN05326651, study PRJNA326480) | marine metagenome | isolation source: seawater | place: Indian Ocean: Red Sea | collected 2010
GCTTGATGTAATGCCATAGGTATTCCCTTCTCTTGAGCATAATCACCAATTTTCTTTGTTTCTAAAATTCCACCAGATGTTGCTAAATCAGGATGAATTATTGAAACTGCTTCGTTATCAATTAGAGGTTTAAATCCTTCCAGTAGATAAATATCTTCTCCTGTGCATACAGGTGTATCAACTGAATTCTTAAGTTGTTTCCATTGATTTGTGTACTGCCAAGGTATCATATCTTCGTACCAAGCAAGAGAATACTTATCCAATTCTTTTCCAAGCCTAATACAACTTTCTAGTCCGATATGACCAAAATGATCTGTTGCTATTGGAATTTCATAACCAACTATATCCCTAACAATTTTTACATATTCAGAAATTTCAGATATGCCTTTGTCAGTTAACTGTATCCCTGTAAAAGGGTGCATTACATTTTGAGCTTCAACCATCATGCTTTTTAATGAACCTCCAGTTGAACCTTCATTTAATTTGTCTTCAGAATAATCATTTGGAAATACTAATCCGCCATCAACCTGTTCTGAGATCCAAATGCCTATATCCATTTTTAGGTAAGTGAAACCCCTTTCCATCCTTTCTTTTAAAGCATTGCCCATTTCAACTGGATCCTTTTTTGAAGGAGTATCAGAATAAACTCTAATCTGATCTCTATATTTCCCTCCAGCCAACATATATGCAGGCACACCATATGCTTTTCCTGCTAAATCCATTAATGCCATTTCAACACCACAAACTCCTCCTCCAAGCCTTCCATGCCCACCAAACTGCTTTATTTTCCTGAATAATCTTTCTACATCACACGGATTTTCCCCTAAAAGCCTGCTTTTAAGCATTAATGCATATCTTGCACTAGCCCCATCTCTTACCTCGCCAAGACCAACAATATCTTGATTTGTATAAATTTTTATTATCGGCCATCTCCAATTATTTTCACCAACAACTGCAATTCTCATATCAGTTATCTTAAGCTCTGATGGTTTTGAATTTGTTGAAAAGTTAGACATTTTAACCTCTTATTTATTGAAATATTTATTAGGATATTAAAACTTAATTAGTATAAAATCAACGGATGGAATTATGGATATTTTTTGCACTCTTAAGTTCGATCCTATTTGCTATTGTGAGTGTTTTAGATAAATATGCTGTTTATGATAAATCAGGAATCTCACCTAATTTACTTAACATGTATGTTGGTTATAGTAATTTAATTGTTAGTCTTTTTTTTCTTGCCTTATATTTGAGATCATTTAACACATATCATTTTTATGCACTATCAGTTGGTTTCATTCAAGGGTTAAGTTTAATTGCATTATTTTGGACATTAAAAAAATTAAGCGTTACAAGAACCATGACTATGTGGAGTAGTTATCCTTTTTGGGTTGCATTAATTTCATTTATTTTTATGGATGAAAATTTAAAACTAATACAAATTGTTTTTATGATGATTATTATTACAGGTAGCATAACTTCAAACATTAGTCTTAAGGATAGTAAAGAATATAATTTTAGTTTGATTTCAATTTTTATAATTATTTTTGGAACTATATTTTTCGCAACATCACAAGTACTTAATAAAGTAGTTGTTTCTGAGATTACTGTTTTAGAGACTTATGGTTTAAGAGGGGTCGGGGTGTGCATGACTTTAGCCCTCCCCTTCTCTTCAATAAATAATTTAAAAAGACTAAAAGATTTTGTACTTGATTGGGACAACAGTAAGTATTTATTTTTAGCTGAAACTGTAATAGCTACTTTTGCATATTTAACGATTTTGATTGCTTTGATGACTGGGCCAGTATCGTTGGTTGCTTCTCTATCTGGTACTAGACCTGTTTTTATAGTATTAATATATATAGTTCTTAATTTAATTGGTCTTAATTTATCAGAAAAATTAATAAAGAATGAAGTCGTAATTAAATTATTTTCTGCTTTGTGTGTAGGAATTGGAGTTTTTGGTATTGCATACTTCTGAAAAAATTGGCGTTGCACAAATTGGCTCAAAACATGGGCATGCAATATCTGTGTTATCTACAATCATAAATAACCCAAGAGTAAACTTTATTGGATTATATGAACCTGATTTAAATAGAAGAAATGAACTAAAAAAATTTAATAATTTTCCTTTCAATAAAATAAACTTTATTGAAGAAGAAGAAAGAATTTACCATGACGATGTTTTTGCAATTGCATCTGAAGGTAGTAATATCGAGTCACTTGAACACACATATTATGCATTGAAAAATGGAAAGCATGTTTTCTATGATAAACCTGCAGGAGAAGACATAAAATTATTTACAAAAGTAATTGATGTTGCAAAAAAAAATAATCTTCATTTGCAACTTGGTTATATGTTTAGATATCACCAAGGATTTAAAAAAATAACAGAACTTATCAAATCTGGAAAAATTGGAAATATTTTTTCGATAAGAGCACATATGTCAACTTCAATAAAGCCTGAAATGATGAAGCAGATTTCACCTCACAAGGGGGGAATTTTTTATGATTTAGCAGGCCACATGATTGATCAAATAGTTTATATGCTTGGAGAACCAAAAAAAATTACTAGTTTTATAAGAAAAGATTTTAGTGAAATAGATAATTTCAATGACAATACTATATCAATATTTGAATATAAAAATTGCATAGTCTCAATTGATATTTCATCTAACGAAAAACCACCAATGGCACGCAGATTTGAAGTATATGGGACTGATGGATCATTAATTATGGAACCTTTTGAACCTGCTCAAACAATAAGAATCAATATTCCAAAAGAAAAAAACTACGAACAATATATATCTATTGGTGACTATAAGAATAGTTTTATTAATAATGAAACAGCACGCTATGTTGAAGGGTTCGATCATTTCCTTGATGTCATTGAAAATAAATCAAAGCCTATTAGATCGTTAGATCATGAGCTTATAACTCAAAAAACACTTCTCAAGTCATCAATGATGTTGTAGTCTGACATTGATGCTGTCGGTATTTAAAAAAAGGGAATCTAAATCTGTTTTTAGCCAACTTTCAAAAGCTGAAAAAAAAATAATTAGGGCTTGGTGTATGTATGACTGGGCTAATTCTGCTTTCTTTACAAGTATAGTTTCTGCAATAATGCCAATTTACTTTGTTGGTCTTTATAGAGAATCTTTAGGTTCGGGAGTTGTTTTTTTTAATTTTCAATTTTCTGCAACAGTAGTATGGGCATTAACAGGTGCTCTTGGTACATTTTTAATTGCTTTGAGTAGCCCAATTTTTGGTGTAATTGCTGATAGATCAGGTATTAAGAAAAAGTTAATGACTATATTTTGTGTTAGTGGATGCTTAGCAACAATTATGTTGTTTTTTTCATCGTACACATCTTCACCTTGGCTTTTTAGTCTTGCTTTTTATTTTTTAGGTGCTATTGGTGCAGCTGGTGCTAATGTGTTTTACAATTCACTTTTGCCTCATATTGCTCCTGAAAATTTGCTAGATGATGTAAGTAGTAGAGGTTATGCCTATGGATATTTAGGTGGAGGATTATTACTCCTTATTCATCTTATTGTTTTAGTGTTTTTTGATTATTCAGATTTAGCAATTAGATCTTGTCTGGCTTCAGTTGGTGTATGGTGGTTTGGTTGGGCGCTATGGACATTGAAAGTTGTACCTGAGCCAAATTACAAGAAAACAAAGAAAATTGGTGTTTCAAAATCTATTTATCGAGCAGTCAAGCAGATTAAATCTACTGCTGGTGAGTTTAAACAATTTAAACAATTGTTAATTTTTCTAATTGCCTTTGTTATTTTTAATGATGCAATTGCTACTTGTCTTGGTATAGCTGGTGCATACGGCTTAGATGTTTTAAGAATATCACCTGAAACTGCTACTTTAACAATTCTAATTGTTCAGTTTGTAGCTTTTCCTGGTTCATTATTTTTTAGTTATCTTGCAAAAAAATTAGATACTAAGAAATCTTTATCTATAGCTGTGATTGGCTGGGGAATTATAGCAATTTTGGCTTTGGGATTCGCTCCACTTAAATTAGAAAATCATAACCAATATGACTATCAGCTATCTTATTTAAATGATAATTATGCTTTAAAAACATCTCCAACATTATCTGAAACAAATAAAAACGAAGTTTATTGGGCAGATATTAATTCTACTTTCCTTGATAAAGAATTAATTTCTTTAGAAGAAGCAAAAATATTTCTATCTAATTTTAAAATTCCTGACTGTAAATTTAGTATTTCATTTATAGATGGCCCTCTTGATGGAGAAAGTGAAGTTTGTGAATCTCACCCAACTTTTTTAAATCAAAATGTATTGGATAGATGGCCTAAATTACTAAGATCTATTGTTTGGCAGCCACTTTCACTTAATCAAGATACTCAGTTTTTGATTATGGGTATTTTCGTTGGGATGTTTATGGGGGGAGCCCAAGCATTAGGTAGGAGCCTTTTTGCTTATATGACTCCAAAATCTAGAAGTGGTGAATTCTTTGGATTTTTCTCTTTTTCCTGGCGTTCTGTTTCTGTTTTAGGCCCTTTAAGTTATGCTATTTTAGCTGGATTTTATTCTCCAAGGGTAGGTTTAGCATTTCTTGGCCTTCAGATATTTATAGGATTATATATATTAAAATTTGTTAATGTTGAAGAAGGAAGAAAAGTTGCAATTGAACAAAACAGGGAAAATCACATTATAAGATAGTTTTAAATGCTTTTTCCGGCCAATCAACTGTCATGCCATCAATATCTATCCTATTCATATTTTCTACATCAATTAAAGATTTAGCACCCCAAGCACACAGTAAATAACCTTCATCCTTAAATTGCTTTATAAGATTATTATTAGACCAAATTTCATCATTTACATTTGGTATAATCATGTTTATATCGTACTCAAGTAACTTTTTCTTAACTGATTCGATATTTTCTCTTTCCATTGATAATAACCAGCCAACTCTAATATTTTTTGATAATTCTCTAACATTTATCAAATTATTAAAATCAAATGATGTGATACTATATCCAGGCACTTTGTATGGTTTGCTAGTTATATTGTACCAATCCATTTTTTTAAGTTTATTTATAACAATATTTGCTAAATCTTTTTCATGCGATTTAAGTTCAATTTGTAAATGTACTTGATTCTTGTATTTTTTTAAAATATTTTCAAATGTAGGAATTTTTTGATCAAAATATTTCTTGTCAAACCAACTGCCTACATCTAACTTTGATAAAAATTCAAACTCAGTATTTTTTATGAGTAAATCTAAATTGCAAATTCTTTTTAAATCATAATCATGAAAAATAATTGGAATATTATCTATTGTTAATTGAACATCTAACTCAAATATTTTAAATCCTTTAGAAATGGCTAAATCGAAACTTGAATAAGTATTTTCAGGTGCAAGTTCTGAATAACCTCTATGAGCAATAATATTCATTTAAAATTTAAGTCAAAATAGTGATAATATAAATATATTAAGAAAACATACCATAATTTATATAAGTGTTTAAATTTTTAGATAAAATATCATCACAAAGTTCAATTTTAATAATTGCATTTAAAGGTTGGTCTGACGCTGCAGAAGCAGCAACTAGTGCTGTTGATACCATAATCAAAAACTATGATTCAAAAAAATTTGCTTCTTTTGAAGAAGAAGAATTTTTTGCTTTTGCAAGAGAAAGGCCAAACATAAAGAATTCCAAAGATGGCCGTATTTTAGAGTGGCCTAATAATGATCTATATTATATTCAAGATGCAATTGATAATACACCCTTAATTATTATGAATGGAACTGAACCACATTTTAAATGGAAGACATTTTCCAAGGAAGTAATTGATCTTTGTCTTTCAATGAATGTAACTTCAGTTGTGACACTTGGAGCTCTCCTTGATTCAATTCCTCACACAAGAGGTGTCAAAACTCAAATTACAGGTCAACATGAATTTATGCCTGAAGGTTTTACACAAAAGAAAATTGGTCCATCAAAATATGAAGGGCCTACAGGTATCACATCAGTAATAATAGAAGACTTCAAAAAAATTGGCATTCCTTCTATGAGCATCTGGGCCCATGCACCACATTATTTGCAAAGTTCTCCCAATCCTATTGTTTCGGAAGCATTATTAAATGAATTATCAAACTGGTTGCCGTTAAAATTTGATTCAAAAAAATTAAAAAGAAAGTCTGATAAATATTTAAATGCTCTTGAAAATGCAATAACTCAGGATTCTGAATTAATGGGTTATATACAAAAACTTGAAAAGAAATACGATTCTGCATTATCTAATACAGGCCCAATTGAAGATCACCTTCTCTTAAAAGATTTAGAGAAATTCTTTGAAACAAATAAAGGTAATGAGAATGGTCCTAAAGAGTGAATAAATTAGAAAAAAAAATTGATCAAATTTTTTCCAAGAAAACTTCAAATATTGGTTTCGGTAATTCATCGGTAAAAAAGTCTGATAAAAAGTTACTATTGTTAATTGAATCTGATTCAATTATTAATGATTTTCAAGATTCAATTGATGGCCTTTTAATAACTAATTTGGAAATAGATAAACTTGATAAAGTAAAAAGTAAAAATTTAGTTGGAATCAAATACCCTGACAAGCTTTTAAATGTTAATAAAATTATTGATAATAATTATGACTTTGTAATTATTGATGATAACAAGTTGTCATACAAATATTTAGATAACAATTCAAAAACAATATATGAAATTAACGAAGATATAACAGATGATTATGTAGATGTTATTTCCTCATTTGATTTTCCGGTTTTATATATTGAATTTAAAGAGAATTTAAATTTTGATGAAGTAGAATCATTTTTTAAACTTAGTAAAATTACTAGTAAATTTAACTGTAATTTTTTTATGAAATTAAATAGAATTTTAAGCACTGATCAACTACAAATTTTGTTCAACTTGGGCATAATTGGTTTAATTTTAGATTCAAAAATTATAAATAAAAAAAATATTTTAAATTTGAATAAAAATCTTGAAAACATTAATACAGAAAAGAAAAAAATGAGCAGCATATCCCCAGATCTAAGTTCTAACCTTAATTCTTCTGTTGAAGATGATTTTGATGAATAAAATGAAGGTTTCAATTATTGGATCCAGTCAAGACGCCATTTTTTTTATAAAAAGATCAGAATTTTTAAAAAAAGATATTACTTTTTCAATTTTTGATTCAAAAGAAGTTCAAGATAGTTTAAAAAAATCATATAAATCAGTTGAGATTCCTTGGAGTATAAATGATGTTTTGAAAGATTCAAATTTAATTTTAAATGGTTGTTCATTGAAAAAGAATATTGAATTTTTTGAAATTATTAAAAGTAATAATACAAATCTACCTATAATTGATTTGTCTTTATTAAAATCAAAATCAATACAAGATTATAATGATAATAATCTTTCAAATACTGTTTTGCATTCCATGCCAGTTGGTAAAATGAACATAGATTCAAAAAAAGAAAACATCAGGGTTCCTGTAATTTTAAACAATCAACTTAAAACTATTAAAGATGACAGCATCGAATCCTTCTTTAATTTACTCAAATTAAAATTAAGGTTTATAGATATTGACGAACATGATTCTTTGATAATTTCAAATTACGTATTAACTAATCTTTTTTTATTACACTTACTCGAGGACATGGAAAATAAATCATCTATTCTTTCGAGTAACTTTAATATGAATTACATAAATGAATTTTCTAATATTATTGATGATGAAATTTTAGAAAATTTTGATGATTTTGTTTTTTCTAAAATAACAGAGCATGATAACTTCCAAAAATTTATTGAAAAGATAAAAAGAAATGGTTTTAAATTGCCCAATAGTAAAGCCAAATCTTTTTCTGAACAAGATATATTATCAATACCAAAATCTAAAGATACTTTACTTAGTTTATTTTTTGGTGAAAAATTTTCTAAGACAATTTCAAATTGGGGAAAAGAACGGAAATGATTGAATTAAATAGTTCTAAAAAATTTTCTGGGTCCATAACAATACCTAGCGACAAAAGCATATCTCATCGTTCAGCTATTCTTAATTCTGTAGCATTTGGAGAAGCAATCATAAGTAATTTTAGTAATGGTAATGATTGTTTATCAACTTTGAATGTACTTTCAAAGTTGGGCGTACAAATTGATATTGAAAATAAAAATGAATTTTTAAATCTTAGGATTACTGGCAATGGTTATGAAGGATTAACAAAGCCTAATTCGCCACTTGATGCTGGTAATAGCGGGACTACAACAAGATTAATGTCTGGAATCCTATCTTCTTTAAGTTTCGAAACAACTATATCTGGAGATAATTCATTAAATTCTAGGCCTATGAAAAGGATAATAGATCCTTTATCGTTAATGGGTGCTGAAATTATTTCTAACGATAATAAAGCTCCACTGACATTTAAACCTTCTAATTTAAATGGAATTAATTACAAAATGAATATTTCTAGTGCTCAAGTAAAAAGTTGCATTATGCTTGCAGGATTAAATTCTCATAGTGAAACAGTTATCAAACAACCTTCTTTATCAAGAGATCACACTGAAAGGATGCTCGAAGGAATGGGTGCAAATATCAAAACCAGTAAATTAGATATTATTATTGAACCATCTAAACTAAATTCGGTTGACTTGACTATTCCTGGTGATGTAAGTTCAGCTTCTTTCTGGATGGTTGCTGCCTTGATTCATCCAAACAGCAACATTACATTAAAAAATGTAGGAATGAATCCTTTGAGAACTGGCATCATTGATATTCTAAAAAAAATGGGAGGAAAAATAATAATAGAGGATGAAAGAATTGAGGCTAATGAGCCAGTAGCAAACATAAAAGTTATGTCATCAGATCTCAATGGAGTTGAAATTTCTGGAGAAATTATCCCAAAACTTATTGACGAAATTCCAATAATAATAATTGCAGCATCAATTGCAAATGGTGCAACCTATATTAAAAATGCAGAAGAATTAAGATATAAAGAAACTGATAGATTGTTGGCGATGTCTAAATTTTTAGAGAAATCAAAAATTGAACACACTTTATATGATGATGGAATTAAAATCTTTGGTAATGGGCAATTTATAGGTGGTGAATTTGATACATATGATGATCATAGAATAGCTATGTCGGTGGCAATAAGTTCAATAATTGCAAAAAATAAAACTGTAATTAATGATCATGAAGTTGCATCAATTTCGTATAAAAATTTTTATAAACATCTTGAACAATTAAAATTTGATTAGCAAGGAAGAACAATTAAATATATATGTTATTTCTGGCCCATCAGGAGTAGGAAAAGATACTCTTATGGATTTAATATTTGAAAAATATAATCAATATTTACATATAGCTATAACAGCAACAACTAGGCAACCTAGAACAAATGAAAAAAATGGTATAAATCATTATTTCAAAAGTAAAATTGAATTCAAAGACTTAATTAATGAAAAACTATTAATTGAATGGGCAAAGGTATACGATAATTATTATGGAGTACCCTACTCAGAAATTATTGATAATTTAAAAATTCAAAAAAAAGTTTTATTAAGAGTTGATGTTCAAGGTGCAAAAAGGCTAAAAAAAATTATCCCGAAATCTAATTTCATATTTATAAGTCCAGAGTCAGAGAATGATTTAAGACTAAGGTTAGAAAAAAGGCATGAGAACTCTGCTGCAGAAATTGAAAAAAGAATTATTGAGTCTAAGAAAGAAGTCAAAGAAGCTGACTGGTTTGATTATATTGTTATAAATTATCCTGATAAAATTGAAAAAGCAGTAGATGAACTAACATTGTTACTAGGTTTAAAGAAATGAAAATAATAATTGCACCACAATCATTTAAGGGTTCTTTAACAGCTAAGGAAGCAACAAAAATAATTTCAGATTGTGCAAGAAATATTTTTCCAGAATCAGATCTTATTGGCATTCCAATTGCTGATGGAGGTGATGGCACACTTGAAACAATTATTGATGCAACTAATGGAAAAATAATGAATTCCCAAGTTAAAGGTCCAGATAATTCAGTTGTTCAAGCTTCATGGGGATTATTTAATTCTGAAAAGAACGAAAAAACAGGGATAATAGAAATGGCTAGAGCATCTGGCCTTGCAATGATTGACCCAAAAAATTTAGACCCTTTTAATTCAACTAGCTTTGGAACAGGTGAACTTATACTTGATGCTTTAAAAAATGGTGCAAAAAAAATTATTCTTGGCATAGGTGGAAGTGCTACAAATGATTGCGGCATTGGAGTAGCAAAAGCAGTTGGAGTTAAGTTTTTAGATTCAAAAAATAACGAAGTCGGTAATAATGTATCAAATTTTTCAAATATAAAAAAAATTAATCTTGATAAATTTAATTCTCAACTAAATGATATTAAATTTGAAGTTGCTTGTGACGTAACTAATAAATTATGTGGAAAAGAAGGTGCTTCTTATATTTATGGACCTCAAAAAGGAGCATCTGCAAAAGATGTTAAAATCTTAGATAAAAATCTTCTTCACATTGGTAATTTGATAAAAAAAGATTTAGGCGTAAATGTTCTAAATATAAAAGGTGGAGGAGCTGCTGGAGGGCTTGGAGCAGGCATGGTTGCCTTTTTTGGAGCTAAATTAAGGCCAGGAGTAGATATTATATTTGATACTTTAAGCGTGGAAGAAAAAATAAAAGATGCAGATTTAATTATTACTGGTGAAGGACAATTTGATATTTCAAGTACTTACAATAAAGCCCCTGCGGCTATAGCTAAGTTAGGAAAAAAATATAATATTCCAACAATTGGTATTTCTGGATCATTTGGTGAAGGTTTTGAAAAATTAGATGAGTTTGGTATTTTATCTAAATCAACATTGATTAATAAAATATCATCGTTAGATGATAACATAAAGGATGCTGGTAATTTATTAAAAATTGCTTCTTTAGAACAATTGAAAGCAGTAAAGATAGGAATGAATTTATGAGCTCATATGATGTAACAGTAATTGGTGGAGGAGCAATTGGCTTTGGAACAGTATTGGGACTTCAAAGAAGGAACCCATATTTAAAAATAGCTCTAATCGAGAAAGATGATGTAGTGTCAAATCATCAAACTGGTAACAACAGTGGTGTTATCCATTCTGGTATTTATTATAAACCTGGCTCTCTCAAAGCAGATTTTTGTGTTGAAGGTAGGCAAAGTATAGCTGATTTCTGTGTTGAAAATGGTCTTAAGTACGATAGATGTGGAAAAATTATTGTTGCTTATGATGAAGAAGAATTGCCTCGCCTTAATAATTTGTACGAACGTGGTGTTGCAAATAATGTGCAAGGTTTAGAATTAATTGGTCCTGAAAGGATTAAAGAGATTGAGCCACACGCTGCAGGTATCAAGGCATTATATTCACCTAACACTGGAATAGTCGATTATAGAGAAATAACTGAAAAATATGCTCAAATTTCAATGGAAAATGGTGCTGATATTAAGTTAGGCACATCTTTTGAAGATTATTGGGACCCTAGAACTGTTGGCAAAAATCTTATACTTGAAACATCTAAGGGAGTAATTGAAACAAAATTAACAATAAATTGTGCGGGTTTATATTCAGATGTTGTTGCTAAAAAAATGGGAGTTACACCTAAACTAAGAATAATTCCTTTCAGGGGTGAATACTATAATATTAAGCCAGAAAAAAAGGATTTAGTTAAAGGTCTTATCTATCCTGTGCCAGACCCAAAATTCCCTTTTCTAGGTGTTCACTTTACAAAAACTGTTCATGATGGATTAGTTGAAGCTGGCCCGAATGCAGTTTTAGGTTGGGCTAGAGAAGCTTATAGAAAAATTAATGTAAATCCTAAAGAACTAATGTCTACTTTGTCTTATCCTGGGTTTATAAGATTTGCACTTGAAAATTGGATGATTGGTTTTAACGAAATTAATCGTTCATTTAGAAAAAGAGTATTTGTTAAAGATCTTCAAAAAATGATTCCTGAAATTAAATCATCTGATTTAATGACTGGTGGAGCTGGTGTGAGAGCTCAAGCAATTGGTAGGGATGGTGAATTAATTGATGATTTTGCATTTGAATTTACTGAAAAATCTATTCATGTTCTGAATGCACCTTCACCTGGAGCAACATCATCACTAGTAATTGGGAAATATATTGCAAATCTTGCAATTGATAAATTATCTGCTTGACTTAACAATCCCATTGATATTTAATTTTATTATAAATAATTAAGGAAAACGGAATCGGTTTATATCCGAACGGTTTGCGCCACTGTTAAGCAACACCTTGATTAGTCACTGACTTAATATTTGTTGGGAAGGCTAATTATTTTTTGCATAAGTCAGGAGACCTCCTTAATAAATATTGAAAGGATTTTCGCAATAAAAATCTGTTAATCAGAAGTTTATTGTGTTCGATTTATGTTGAACACTAATTTAAAATCAATAAGACATTTCTCTTACTTTAATAAGTTTTTATTAATAGCCCCTTCAATAATTCTATTTCTATTTGTTATTTCACTAATATCTCTATCAAGTGGTGCAGTTTCTACAACATATAATGAAACATTTGAATACTTACTAAACTTTCTTATAAATTCTAGTGAAATTGACCCAGTAAAAGAAAAGGTTATTTCAAATATAAGGTTTCCAAGAATAATTCTTTCTATATTAGTGGGTGCATCATTAGCAGTTTCTGGTGCTTCCCTACAAGGTATTTTTAAAAACCCAATGGCAGATCCAGGAATAATTGGTGTTTCTTCTGGTGCTGCAGTTGGCGCTGTTTTAGTTATATCGCTAGGTTTTGCATCATATTCGATATTTATGCTCCCAATTTTTTCTTTTATTGGTGGATTATCAGCTGCATTCTTAGTTTTTTTGATTTCCAGATTTGCTTCTAATTCATCAAGTACTACCTTTATATTGTCAGGTTTGGCAGTTTCAGCATTTTTAAATTCATTAATATCTCTAATTTTAGTTTCTTCAAAAAAATTCGGTGAGTTAACTTCAATACTTAATTGGCTCGCAGGCGGTTTTCAAGATTCAAGGTGGGAACATGTTTACATTACATTTCCTGTAGTATTATTTTCTCTACCTTTTTTATTAATTTATTCAAATAAAATAAATATACTTTCACTATCTGATGATTCAGCCAAGACTCTAGGTTTAAATATCAATAAAGATAAATTTATAATATTAATATTTGCAACATTAATAACATCTGTGTCAGTTGCTGTAAGTGGGATATTAGCCTTTGTTGGTATTATGGTCCCTCACATTACACGATTAATTGTTGGTCCAGACAACAGGATTGTAATTCCGATATCTGCTTTATTGGGGGCCCTATTTATTTTATCTGGCGACTTAATTGCAAGAACAATAATGGTGCCAAATGAGATTAGACTAGGAATTATAACAAGTTTTATTGGTGCTCCATACTTTATTTTTTTATTAATTAAACAAAGAAAAACGTATATAGAAAGGTAAAAAATGAAATTAATAATGAAATTTTCTCTACTACTATTTTTATTTATATTTATTGGATGTGCAGAAAATAATGAAATTATTCTAAGCGGTGATTCAAATAATAGCTCTGAAATAGTAGATCAAAATGATAAAAAAATTGAAGAAGAGATGAGGTTGGAGAAGGAAGAAGAGATGAGGTTGGAGAAGGAAGAAGAGA
>MDTE01000516.1_pt1 | contig 13681 bp, 8 predicted proteins | sample 811231 | NCBI WGS metagenome assembly MDTE01 (sample SAMN05326651, study PRJNA326480) | marine metagenome | isolation source: seawater | place: Indian Ocean: Red Sea | collected 2010
ATAAGCTTTCTAGATCATAAATTGCTTTAGTTATTCTTGTTGCTAAATTTTATTCTAACCATATCAAGGAACTCGCACCTAATATCCCTGCCTGTCCTGAAGGTAACGCAGATTGAATAAGTCTTATATCACAATCTTTTCCATTAATCAAATTTTCTTTCATAACATCCTTAGCTGGTGAAAGAATACGTTCTCCAGCCTTACTAACTCCTCCATAGAAAATAAATGCTTCTGGGCTCAATAAATTAGCAACTAAAGAAAGTCCTTGGCCTAATTTTTGTCCCGTATATGTATATATTTCAATTGCAACCTCATTACCTTTATCATAAGCTTTATCGAGGCATGATCCATCGTAATTATTTTCAATTAATTTTTTTAAGAGTACATCGCCTGGATATTTTTTTTTATAAAGCTCCTCTATAGTGGTTTTTATCCCTGTAGCTGAGACGTAAGTTTCTAAACATCCTTTATTACCACATTTGCATAACCTGCCATCAAAGTCAATTGATATATGTCCCATTTCTCCAGCAAATCCATCATAACCGTATATTAATTTTCCTGAGCTGTAAATACCACTACCCAAACCTGTTCCCAATGTTATAACAATAAAATCTTTCATATCTTTTGCAAGTCCAAATGATTTTTCGCCCAAGGCAGCTGCATTTGCGTCATTGGTTAATTTTACCACACAATTGAACCGATCCTTAAAAAGTCTTACAATATTAATATCTCCCCAACTAAGATTTGGAGGACTCTGAATTTTTCCAGTATAATGGTTACCATTGGGTGCACCAATACCAATACCGACTAAAGAATATTGTGAATTTTTAGATAAAAAAACTTCTACACTTTTACCAATTCTTTCAATGAGATCAGAAATTGGTTTGTCCCCATTTGTGGGAATCTCTTCATGAAGAAGAATATTACCATTACCCTTAATAAAACCATAAACCGTATTTGTACCGCCAATATCTATTCCAAGGGTAAGAGTATCTTTCATGTCTTTATTAGTTTTAATCTTTTATAAAGTGTTTTACAAGTTAGATATTAAATCTGAATGACGCTAATTTAATTCAGAGCCTTGCCTAACCCTCATTTCTATAATTGGAGGAACATTAGGTTCAGGTTCTATCACAACTGTCCTGATGGCTTTTGCCTCCGCACCGTAATTATCCGAAACTGTTAATTCAAATACATATTCTCCTGCTTTTCCCTCAAAACTTACCTTACCCACAAAAGAATTTGGACGAAGCTCAATGTTTGGTCCTGAAATTTGCCTCCACTTGTATTGTACTTCATCTCCAACATCGGGATCATATGAGGTTGTAGCGTCTAAAATCATTGGATATGTATTTGTAAGAGGAGAATTATCATGCTCCACCATCACACGTATTTTTTCTTTTTCATTAATCGCCATCTTTTGAAGTAAGTTTACTCTTGAAACAATTTCTGGCGATGGCTTTATTTCCTCTGAAACAGTAATAGTAGGTTGCATTTTTGCATTTTTTAAAACTTCTTGCTCATATTTTTTCCACTTTATGATTGAAAAACCTGAAACAATGATCACCATTAAAGCAAAAAAATTACCTTTTGTATTTTTACTCACAAAAACCTCAAAAATTTTATCTTTATAGATTAAATAATTTTTTCTCTAATTCCTTGACAATTGCACTTTTCATCTGGTCATATGCTCTAATGCCTGCTATTCTTTGAGAACCGAAATCACCACCCTTGATATCAGTGACATTAGCCACAAAAAACTCTTGATTATTTTCAGCATCAATAAATCTTATAGTTGCACTACCGTATGAGAAAAAAGGAAAACCTGGTTCTACTTTTTTTGCTTTGACTAAAGTGTTTGATTCAATGTGGAGATAGAAATCAGGTTTGATATTTACAAACTCAACATGTCCATTGAGCATTTCTTTAATCACAGGTTCTATAATTGGGTTTTGCATAAGCTTATTTAGGTTTTTTTCCTTTGATTTAATTTGGACTTTGGAAGGAACAACATTTATGTGAATCGAACCTAAATTATTTGAGGTTATTAATATATTTTTTTGCTTCTCTTTGTTTTCAAATAATTTAGTGTAGTCTAAAGAAAATAAAATATCTAACATAGACTTTTCAACTCTGTTACCAATATCTAATTCAATATGCCCTTTTTTATCTGAGAAATATGTAGATGTTTTATTATTTTGGTTTATTTTTATTGGAATATCTTTCAGCTTTCTACCAGTTAGTTTATCAAAAACTTTGACAGTTAAGATATTATCTCTATCAATTATAGTTCTAATTTTTTCCTTCTTAAAGTTTGCTTTTATTGATATTCTTTTTACGTATTCCTCATGTTTTTGTCTAATTAACGAGAACAGGTTGAACTTTTGATTATCATATTTAACTTCTATAGGTTCATCATTAAAAGGAAAAATTTCTTGCCATGCACTTTGAATGAAGACCAATGATTCTTTGCCAAATTTTTTATCAGCTTGAGATACATAATCAAGAGATATTTCCTTAGCATTAGCCCTTAATCTTTCCATTGTTTTGTAGTAATTATTTTTATTCAACCTAGCATAGAAATAAACACCATTATCTGTATTATAACTATCTACAAATTCAAGTTCAGGTAACATAAGATTTACTCTGGAATTCATTACGGATGTTATAACATTATCTATGGCACCATTAATATCGCTTGTTATAATATCTAGATCAGATGAAATATTGATTTTTATTTGAGTTGATATCTCACGAATTGCATACTCTTTGGCTAAAATTTTTGGATTATTAGACTCTGCATTTGAGGCAAAACCAACACCATGCCAATACTTTGGGTCATTAGGCCTGTCATCCACCCAAATTGCAGGTTGCCTGAAACAGCTAAAAATCCAACCACATAATATGACCAAAATAGATAATTTTATTCTCACTAAATAATGACCCTATCGCAAATCTATTATTGTTCGTTTAAGATCTTTACCATTAAAGGAAGGATTTTGAGTGTAAAAGCCAGGGACTTTATCAACATACATTGGAACTGATCTATACACATATTCTGTAATCTCATCTAAGTTAATTATATTATCCCCGTTATCAGCTGCTCCTGCAAATCCTTTCAAGAGCGAATATGTGAAAACGCTGTGCTTTTTATCTTCTGATATTTGGGAAGTTTCGCCATTGGAAGATGCACTAAGAATACTAATTTTTTCAGGCAAATCTGGATAATCCCAGAAAGAACCAGAGGATTTTTCTGGATTAATATAGGTTATATCCATAAATAGTGTGATGGTCTTAATACTATTTAATATAGACAACTTTTCTAAACTGTTAATCAAATCCTCAATAGGATATTTTGTAACATGCCTGTCATACTTAGCATTTTTTGGAATTAAAAGAGGCTGACCATTTACCCACTCTCCATATCCTCTGTAATAAAGAAAAACATCTATTTCATCAATGTTTGAATATTTAACAGCTGAGTTAATTCTTTTTCTAAGATCCCCATCATATGGATCAAAAATAATTCGATATTCTTCTTCAGTAGGGCCCCCCTCCATTTGCCAAGGTTTGGAAGGTAATAATTGAAAATCAGATAAACCAAAAGCTTGATTAAAATATTTTCTCATCACGTCCCTATCTCTGCCAGCAAATCTTAATTTTGGATATCTTGTGTCCTGATAGTCTTCAATACCAAAAACAATAGCCAATCCATTGGGGTTTTTCCTGCTCAATGGTATGTGCCTATCTACATCAATCTCCCCAAGGTCATCTGGATAGTATACAACATCTTCCGTACCTAAATCCTGAATAGTAAGTTCTAGAGGTGATCTGTAATTTCGCATAGTTTGCAGATCAATTCTTTGTTCATGAATATTATCTAAATAATCTTTTAATTCTACATTAATAAAAAACTGATCTAGCATGGTTTTGATAGGCAGTTCTATATCCATGTAATCTCCCACTGAAAACCTCGGCAATGTAACTCTACCCGTAAATCCAGGAGTTTTAAATGTCCTATTCTCTTTAATGTGTACATCGACAAATTCAGAATCTCCTTCCCCAACATTTTGCACACGTAAAGTTAAGTTAACCGTTTCATTTTTAGGAATGTATCTAGTGTTAAAGTCATTGGTAATAGCAAAATCAGCGATAATCATTTTTGGAGGAACCATTGATTTTGTATTTAAATTAAATATGTATGGAGAGTCTAATTGAATTTTATCCTTTGAAATCAAACTTAACTCAAGTCTATGTGTACCCGTCTTTACTTCAAGTAATGCTTTAATATCCACACTGACAAACTTTATTCTCCCTGCTTTTAATGTATCCAAAATAATAGGATCACCTAAAATAATACTTTTAACGGGCTCAGTTTGAATTAATGATATCCTTGTATCAAATGCTGGACTTTGGCCATTATTAAAAATAGCAAACTGTATAGATCCATTTTCCCTGGCATCTAAGACTCCATTACCAGAAGGTTCAAGTAATTTATGATTTTGTACTACAAATTGAGGTGGATCTAGAACCCTATTGCATGCGGGTATTGAATATGAACTTTCTCCTTCTTCACTATCAACTGCCGAAACGACGTAACAAATGTTTGCAGAAAAATCCAAAGATTTTACCTTAAAATAAGAATTTTTTGATTCTCCAATATATTCATATTCATTATTAGTAATTTTTTCGTAAATCATATAGTATGATGCATCTTGAATTGGGTCCCAACTAAGATTCATACTATTTACATCCGCATCAGCAACAAGCCCTTTAGGCGGTTCTAGGAATAACTTTTGGCAATGCTGATTTGATTTATCACTTTCAATCTTATATTGGTCTACACAACTAACCTCATAGCAAAATTCCTTCCCTTTTGTTACTTTATCTATGAAGGAATTTCCGGTTTCTGTAGCAAATAAAATTCCATCTCTATATATATTATAAAGCTCAGCTCCTTCTACTTCATTCCAAATAAGTGTGATGTTCTTTTTATTTTCAATAGATGAAAGAATAGGAGGTTCGATAAAACTATGTGTTACGGCTTTTAATTCTACAGAAAAATCACCTTGCTTATTTAATGCATCAACTGCCGCAATTTTGTAAAAATAGGTTTTATCATATTCAAGATCTGAGTCCTGAAAAGTAGTATCGTTGACTGAAGCAATTTTCTTATCATTTCTAAAAATATTGTATGCTAATGCCCCATTAACGTAGCTCCATCTAAAAGCAAAAGTATTTTTGAAGACATCAATTTTTATATTTCTAGGAGATTTAGTTTTTGCACTAGAGCAAAATGGTTGAGACTCCTCACCCTCTAAGCTAAAATTTCCAAATGCTTTTACAGTGTAGCAGTATTCAATGCCTGGAGTAATTTTTTTCTCATATCTAGAATCCTCACCAGAATATATTTCTATACCATCTTCATATAAAACATATTGTTCTGCCTGTTTAATATCTTTCCATGACAGATTAATCTTTTCAGGTGTAGTTTTTATTTTTATTGCCTTAATAGATAATATTGGATCTGTAAATGTCGGAGCATTCCGATTAAAAAGGTAACATTCAACCTTTTGAGATTTACCATTTAGTACAAGCTTAAGGTCTAAATCACTATTATTATTCTTTCGAGGATTTATTTTTATACGCTTAGAACCATATCCCAAATCTTCAGCAACTAAATAATAAAACCGGGGCTTTACATCATCAAATTTGAACTGCCCCTTGCGATTAGTTTGTGTTTCCATAAAAATCTCATCTTTCAAATTTCTTATAGAAACATTCACCTTTTTTAATGGCTGACCATCGTTATTCAGAATCAATCCTGAAACCATAACTTTTTCACCAATTAAAATAGAGGAAGATGCGATAAGTATAACTATTACCAATCTATTCATTGATACAAGATATCTAGACATTTCAAAAAATCTAGAACTTATGGTAATCTACAGATTACACGATTTGGTTTAGAGGTAAAAAGTATAGGTATTTGAGGTAAATCTGTGTAAAGGGCTTTGGTTGTGTCCTCAACATTTTTTTGAACATAATTGTAAAGTTCTGAAATTGTAAGAGATTTATCACCATTATCGGCCTCACCTTTTAACCCCTTTAATAAAAAGTATGTAAATAGACCATTTTTGGTATCTGGATGTTCGTATGCCAATTGATTAACATTTGAGGCATAAAAAACTGTCAAAGAATTAGGTGGAGTTATTTCTTTTGGAAGAACAACTAGGGGTTCTTCAGGTTCTCCTTTTTTCTTTTTCTTTTTCTTTTTCTTTTTCTTTTTCTTTTTTCCTTCTTCTTGTTCTTCGCTCGCCTTTACTAAATTTTGAGTAAATGATGAATTATTAAAATCTACATCCATAAAGAGTGTTATATCACCTACGTCTGGCATAGATTGAATAGCTTCCAAATCACTATATAAATCTTTCACCTTATAAAACGAGGTAACTTTCGATTCATCCGCATCAAATGGCAACAGCACTTTCTCGCCATTAATGGTTGTACCTTCTCCACTTAAATAAACAAAGATATCTAAAGTATCTTTGAGAGAATACTCTAGATTTGAAATTATTTTATTTTTTACATATCCTAGTCCTGGGTCAAAAATATTCCTGAAATCATTACTTGATATGCCTTCATTATAAAGCCAGTATTGACTTGGAACAATTTCATGATCACTCATTCCAAAATACTTGTAAAAGTATTCGCGCACATGTTCAACATTTTTAGAAGTAGAGGCTTTTACATTTATTGTTGAATCTAAAAAAGAAGGATTCCCTAGAACTATACCTATGGCATCTCTATTTAGCACTCCTTTTGGAATATCCGATAATAGCTCGGGTTGCTGAAATTTTTTCCCTATCGCAATATCTTTAGGGTATGGTGATTTGTATACAACTAAATCTTTGAGGCCTTTATATGTTTTCATAGTCTCGATATGTATCGGAAAAATTGTTTTAGTTTCAAAATAATCGTATAATTCTAACTCTATTGTAAAATGTTTTTTCCTAGACATTACTTCAAAACTTAGATCAAAGTATTCACCTCCTCCTATTAGCCCAAACTCATGAAGTTCATCAGTATCATCGGAAGTGAAAGTGCTATCACGACTAAACTTTGCACTCGCGGTATCTGTTAAACCTTCTGATAAATTTTGTACCCTAATCGTCAATGTACCTACTTCATTTGTCGGTAAGTAATTCTGACCCCACTCTGTATCAATTGCAAAATCAGTTACAACCAGATTGGGTGGAATAACTTTAAGTGTTGGGAATGTCATGGGCTCCGGATCTAAATCTTGACCAGAAAATTCTTCAACTCTAAACTCAAAATTTCTATCTCCGGATTCAATTTTCAATTTAGCATAAATTGAAAACTCTACTTGAAGAGTATCTCCTACATTTAAAATAGGAACTACTGAGACAGAATCAATTTTCAAAGATGGTGTCATAGTGCCATCTTGAGGTTTAAGCCATGGCTTAAGTTCCCTTGCTGGGCTGCGGCCATCGTTTACAATAGTAAAAATTGCCCAACCATTTTCCCTTCCATCTAACATGCCATTACCAGTATTTTCTACGAACTTCTTTTCAATTAAAGTTAAATGAGGAGGAGGCAATACATAGCCACACATAGTGGGTGATTTTGGTCCCTCATCTCCATCTTCATCTACACTTGACAATTGGTAGCAATATTCAGTATCGAATTCTAATCCTTTATCTTCATATCGAGTACTTTTTGTTTTTGCTAAAAATGATAAAGTATCCGTTTCTTTATCAACTGAGTAAATATTATATGCTACTGCTCCTATTCTTTTCTTAAAACTAAAGATTACTTTTTTGACATCACCAGATACTTCAAGTTTTCTAGGGAAATTCACTAAAATCTTCTTGCACTCTGTATTTGAAGCAGGTCCTTCAGTGTCGTATTTATCAACAACTCTAATATCATAGCAATAAAATTTTCCTGCTGTTGTAAAGTCCTCATACGATAATTCTTTTGTAGCTGTTATAAAATCACCATCTTTATATATTCTATATTGATGATCAACCTTCAAGTTTGATTGCGACCAGCTTAATGATACTTTTTCAAGATCTGCTTCAGCATTAAGGTCCACAGATAGTACCTCCTCATGAGTGGTTAAGGGGTATGTAATTCTAGGACCTTCATCACCTGCTTTATCATAACTACAAGCTTCATAGGTATAGTAGGTATTATACTGTAAATCCTGGTCTACAAGCTCTGTAGCATCTGGAGTATCTAATATTAATTCGTTATCTCTGTAGATTCTGTATCCAGAAGCCGCCAGAACTGGTTCCCAAGTAAAAGCGGCATTATTTCTAAGGACTCTTCCTGTAAAGTTCCCAGGAGGCGCGAAAAATCCTTTTGCACATTGTATTTCAGCATCAGGGCCAACGGTTTTAAATGTATCTTCTGCAGCTAATGTGTAACAATATTCTGTTCCGGGGGTAACAGGATCGATAAACTCTAATGCATCTAGATCTGCAATATTGCCCCCATTTCTAAATATTTTATACTTCCCTTCCATTCCTGGTATCGCGTCCCAAGAAATTTTAATTGAGTTAACTTTGCCTTCAAGTTTAAAATTTGGCGCTGTTACCTCTGGATGAGTCATAACAGTGTCTACAAAATTAACTCCTTCAAAATCATCATTATCTATAGAGTTTATTCCATAGACATATGTTGTATTCCAATTTAATTCTCGCTCTTCAAACGCAAGATCAGATGTTTTTGTAAGTAGCTCTCCATCTCTATACAATGCATATTTTTGAACGCCAGGCACCTCTACCCAACTTAAGTCAATATGTCTTCCACTGCCATCGATAGCATAACCCCCTGCAACAACAGTTATGGATAGCTCTGGAGGTGCATATGATGCTTTTTCTGTTACCGTATTTGAGGTAGGACCTTCCAAATCATATAAATCAATTGATCTAACCATATACGAGGTTGGGACTCCTGGAGCTACGATATCCACAAATGATGTGTCTCCAATAACATTTTGAATTAATCTATCATTTTTGTAAACATTGTATGATTTAGCTTGAGGTATATCAGACCAATGGGCAGTTAATTGCCCAACTCCTCTCTCAACCCATACTTCAGGTCTGAGACCTTCAGTTGAAAGATCAATACGTAGATTTTCAATATCCGTATTAATTACTTCTACACGTTCTCCTCCATTACCGCTTCCGTTACCATAGACCATTATCACGTAATTACCGGAAATAATTTCATTTTCCAAACTAAATTTTCCATTACGAGAAACTACATATTCCTCTAATAGATTTGTGCTTGATGAGTCATAAAGAAATACTTTTGCTTGGTCTACATTTTTATCATCTCCATTTTCATCATAAAGTATACCATTTATAGAAAATATTTTTGGAGTTCTAACAGAATATTCTCCGGATTTAGGACCCTCAACTCCGTCTTCCGTTAAAGATGTTAAATAATACACATAATCAAAATCCCACTTTAAACCCTTAAGAGTTATTTCGAGCTTGGAAGTATTAGTCTGTAGATTCTCATTAGCGTAAAGATTATAAGAACTTGCGCCCTCCACACCTTTCCAGCTTATATAATTACTATTCCTTTTATTATTTATTACTGAAATAGAATCAGGTGGGCTAAAAACACTTTTATCACAAGCTGCATCTGATCTTTGGCCTACAGACCCATATTGATCAACTCCGGATATTGAGAAACAGTTTTCTGTCCCCGCATCGGTTTTTATTTTGGCACTTAGTGTTGTGGAAGAGTCAACCAAGGAACCATTTTGATAAATATAATATTTTATGGCATTGTCTGCTGCTTTCCAATTAAGTAAAACTTGATTTTCACCACTATCTGCTTTTAAACCTTTGAGTTTTGAAATCTTAGGGTGGGTGCTTGTAAAAACATTATTAGATTGATCACCTTCATCAGCTTGATGGTCAAGAGTGGAAGTTGTATAAGAATATTCAGTCTCATATTTCAAATTAAAATCAGTATATGAGTTATCTGCGGTAGCATTAACCATTTCACCATCTCGGTAGACGTTATATCCTGTAGCATTTTCTACGGGGAACCATGTTAATTTTACATTATTTTTCTTAGCCTTTGCTTCAATATTCTCAGGAGGCAACATTAAGGTTTTTCCATACTCAGTGATAGATCTAGCACTCATAGATTGATCATTTTTTATTACTATAACATTATACCCATATGTCTTTCCAGGTTCAACCTTATCAATATATGAGGTTTGATTGGTCGTTGTTATTTCTTTGTTATCTCTATAGATTATATAGTTGGCGGCGTCTGAAATGGCTCTCCATTTTAAGGAAGCTCCTTCAACAGTAGGTCGTATATTTAATTGTACTTGATCGGGATTCGGATTGAGCTTGGGGTTAACATCCTTTTTGTCTGTCCCTTCGATTGATACATTTTCAGTCAGTCCATAACCATCTTTAGAATAAAAGTTTAAAATATATTTTCCGTCTGATAAATTTTTAAATTTAAATTTACCCGAGGCTGGAGTTTCTAGTTCGGCAACTCGTTTCTTACTCGCGTCATAAAGGATAACTCTTGAAGGCCCTAATTTTTTACCAGCCTCATTAAAAGTCCTCCCAGAAATTTCAAACGATTGAGAAAATAATAGGTTAAATAAAGATAAGTAGATAAATAAAGATCTAGCCAACCTTGAACTATGTAAAATATTATTTAATATGATCCGCTTCATATTACCTCGGTTAATTTGAGCCTATTAAGTTCGGATTACTTAATCGGCTCTGTGCTGTAACTTAAATACACATACAATAATTGTAAACAATTTTATCCATTGCCTTTTTCAGGCTGTAATGCAACATATTTCTGGTAAAAATTAACAGATTTTGCCCATTCTTGAGAACTATAATCTGCTTTAGTCCCTCCATCAAGATTTAACTGATTCCTCATCATAGTAATTGGGCCAATAGGTAAATCGGATACTCCTTTAGGTACACTATTAATACTAATAAGCTCCCAATCTGCATTTGTAGAATTTTCATTATTTTCTTTTAGAACTTCATTACTATATAATATCAGTTCAACTTTTCCTGCAGGGATTAAAGTTCCATTCAATGCCCTAGTTTGAATATATGGTTCCTCAAAACTTTGCCGTTTAACTAATTTAGAAACTAATCTTGTATTTTGATTTATCTTCACATAAGGACATATGAAATCACTAATCAAATCTTTAGCCACTTGAACAATTCTGACTCCTTTTCTATACCCTTCCTTGTAAAAATTTTTTTCCATTTGTTTTTCAGCATGCTTCGCTATTTCATTAAAAGTCATTGATCTTGAGTAAGTTTTTCCTGACCCCTTGATCTGTCTTTTGACAAATTCATTAACCTTTACTGTACGTGATTTTTTATTTTTCATCAAAAGAATATAAATAAATAAATTTTTTTCTAGCATTGCCAATTTGGTTGCATATAAATAATTTTAAAAATGTTTTACTTAAATTCGTTTTTGATTGGTAATAATTTATTTTTGTTATTGGGAACATCTATATTCATCTTCGGTATTTTATACTTAAGTAGTATAGCCCAAAGAAGGAACATTATATCTGCTGAAGCGAGTAGAAGAACTGTTCATGTATTTGTAGGGTTAATAATTTCTTCCTCACCTTTAATATTTTCTTCAAACTTTTATCCATTTACAATTGGTTTATCATTTGTCTTCATAAATTTATTTGCTTTGAAAGTAAATGCATTAAATGGCATACATTCGCAAAAAAGAAAATCATATGGAACGATATATTTTCCTTTATCTTTTTCAATAATTACTTTTTTCTTTTGGGAAAGAGAAGATTTTATAATACTAAGTTTTTTAATACTTTCCCTTTCAGATTCATTGGCTGGATACATTGGCAGCAAATCATATTCGGCAAAGAAATTTAGAATTTGGTATGATACTAAAACATTTCGAGGAACGTTAACTTTTTTCATTACAACCAGTATCATTCTTTTTATTGGAATATATTATTTAAAAGACTACAGTTGGACCCAATCTTTGTTATTTGTATTAGTTATTTCTATCTTCACGACCATTTCAGAAATAGTTAGCAAAAAAGGTTCTGATAATTTATCAATTCCATTGGTATGTATGTTAATGATGATTTCTCTAGAAGAACAATTTATAATCCAGCAAGAGCCAAAAGTATTCCTACTTCTTACAGCTCAATTAATATTTATGACAGCCATTCTTTATTTATCCAAAATAATAGGAGCACTCTCATTAAGTGGGTTTTTAAGCGCATCTACAGTGGGATGTTTATTAATTTTATACGGTATTCAATTTCATTTTGTACTTCTTGCGTCTTTTTTCACTCTTAGCTTGGCTCTTAATTTATTAATCAAAAAAATAATTATTTTTAAATCTAAACATTCAAAAAGAAATGTAGTGCAAGTTTTATGTAATGGAGGAATTCCTTTATTATTATGTATAATTAGTTATTTTAAACAAAACCCCCATTTCCATTATTTATTTGCAGCCTCTGTTGCTACTGCAATGGCTGATACTTGGGCTACAGATTTTGGAAAACTTTCTAAAGTAAAACCTATCTCTATTATCTCATTAGAAAAAGTTTCGCATGGGTTATCTGGAGGAATAACGTTGATTGGTATAATTGGATCATTAATAGGCTCAATTATTGTAGGTCTATTATCTAACAACCTAATATACATAGAGCACTATTTAACCTTTGGCATTATTTTATGCGGCTTTTTTGGATCAATAATTGACTCAATATTAGGCGATATAATTCAAAGTAAATATATAACTCCAGCTGGGGAAATTATTGATGGACCAACAAAAGATTCAGTTCTGATCTCGGGGTATAGTTTTGTGGATAATAATTTTGTTAATTTTATTGCTACAATTACAGGACCATTATTTATGCATTTCTATATAAGTATTGTTTGAAAATGAGTAAGGATAACTATTTAAAAATCATCAAGAGCTTGAATTCTATTTTTTATTCTCCAACAAAATTATCAATACAAGCGAAGATGTCGTTATCTGCTTCAATATTAGGATCTAATTTTCCTAATTGGAATTTTTGCGGATTTTATATTGCACTCCCAAATGGCATTTTGGAAATTGGCCCATACTATGGTAACATGATTCCCTGTACGCACATAAAGTATGGAAAAGGAGTATGTGGCACTGCAGCAGAGAGTGGAAAAACAATTATTGTAAATAATGTACTTACTTACCATAATTATATATCATGCGATTCAGATACTAAGTCAGAGATAGTAATACCCATATTCAATAATAATCTCGTTATCGCAGTTTTAGACGTAGATTCTATTAAAGAAAAAGATTTTAAAAATATTGATAGAATTTATCTTGAAAAAATATGCAGATTAATCTCCAGTGAAAACTATGTTTGATTTCAAATTACTTTATGTACAAGTAAACCAACCATGACAATCAAAGAAATAAAAATCAGGGAAACGCCTAAGTTTCCTTTTTTTATTTCCTCCCATTCATCAATATCTGTAGATAGCATATCAAAAACTTTCAATGCAATACCAATCCCAAATGCAAAACCTACGGCTGCAGTAATTGACCAACCAATTGCTCTGGCATATTGCATAAGAATTGTACCCCAATCAAGACCTGGCAT
>MDTE01159551.1_pt1 | contig 13681 bp, 12 predicted proteins | sample 811231 | NCBI WGS metagenome assembly MDTE01 (sample SAMN05326651, study PRJNA326480) | marine metagenome | isolation source: seawater | place: Indian Ocean: Red Sea | collected 2010
ACTGGCCGAGGGCCTCCGGTCATGTGACATGGTGCTGCTGTCCGGTGGGACGAGCAAAGGTGGCGGAGACGTTTCTTACCATGCGGTCGGCGAGCTAACGGATCCTGGGGTGGTGGTTCACGGCGTCGCGTTGAAACCAGGAAAACCGATTTGCCTGGCAGCAAGTCAGCAAAAACCCGTGGTGATTTTACCCGGTTTTCCAACTTCGGCAATTTTTACGTTTCATGAATTTGTCGTTCCAGTTATTGAACAACTGGCTGGCTTGCGGAAAAAACAACCTCGTTCCTTGCCTGCTCGATTGTCCGTGAAGATCAATTCCTCCACCGGTCGTACCGAATATGTCTTAGTGAATCTCGTCGAACGGCCAGAACTTGCCAATCGTGACCAGCCTGACCTTGAGTTTGCCGCCTTCCCCATGGGTAAAGGTTCTGGGTCGGTAACGGCTTTTAGTCGTGCCGATGGTTTCATTACGATCGACCGCCATGAAGAAATCGTCGAAGCGGGTAGTGCGGTCCAGGTGCAGCTGATTGGTCAAGATCTGAGTCCCGCCGATTTGGTCGTCATTGGTAGCCACTGCGTTGGACTCGACTACTTAATGAGCCAACTCCAAGATCGCGGTTTCAAGACGAAGCTACTGGCGGTTGGTTCCAGCGGGGGCCTGGAAGCGGCGATTCGTGGAGAATGCGACCTGGCGGGAATTCATCTCTATGACCCGGATTCGGACCAATACAATCAACCCTTCCTGGCAGAGACAACCCGCTTAATCCCGGGTTACCAGCGGACACAAGGATTATTGTACCGCCGAGGTGACCAGCGGTTTGAAGGAAAAGACGTCGAAACATTTATTGAACAGGCAATTGCCAGCGACGAGTGCGTGATGGTAAACCGCAACCAGGGAAGCGGCACTCGCATTCATATCGACCGCCTGTTAGCAGGTGCCGAACCAACGGGATACGCGGTTCAAGCTCGCAACCATAATTCGGTCGCTGCTGCCATTGTTCAACAGCGAGCCGACTGGGGCATGGCGATTGAACATGTCGTCGATTCAGATTTACTCGGATTCTTACCAGTTTGCCAGGAACAGTTTGACTTCGTCGTCAATCAGCAGCGGCAGGACCGTCGAGCTGTCATGGCATTCTGTGAGTTGCTGGCTGATCCAGAAATTCGCGACCATTTGCAATCGCTTGGCCTTAAGATGTCAGCGCCAGCCTAAGATTCCAACCACCCTAGTCGCGAGCTGGCATGAGGACTTCACCACGGCCACCTTCAATCAAGTCACCGTGATAAAGATCAAAATCGCTCTCTACAAGCGTATCGGGAATTTCGATGCCTAGCTGTTCTAGACGGCGGAGCAACAATCTCAACACCTCAGGCTGGTAGCGACACGCGTAGCAAAAACTGGGCAATAATTCTGGCCGTTCAGTACCAAGGAATGCGAGGGTCCCTCGCTGCATCCCTGCTCCATGGCGAATCCCCGTTTCGCCAAACACGCAGATCGTTCCGGCGAGCATATTGAATCCAATCAGATCACCACAGTTACCACCGACCACCAGCAAACCACGACGCATGCTATGTCCAATTTCATTGCCGACATCACCGTCAATCCGGATCGTCCCACCAAGCATTCCTTGTGGGCTGCCGCGGTAGGCGGAACCAATCAAGTGTCCGGCACGACCAGCAACATGAATCATGCCAGCTTTCATTTCGGCTCCCACCCAATCGCTGGCATTACCAGTCACTTTGATCGAGCCGCCGGCCATTTCGCTGCCGATATGTCGCCCCACGTCTCCTTCTACGATAATCTCTCCCTGTTGCATGCCAGCGCCAATCCAGTGAACACCAGTTAAGTCGCCGGACCAGATCATCGTTTCGTCTGCGGGATCACCGCTGACCTTAAAAAAATCGGCTAACTTACCCGGTTCATTTCCATGGAAGACAGGCAGTTGCTCGATATCTGCCAGCGACTGATCGCGGACCTTATCGGGGATAATTCCCTCGACTTCCAGTGGGACACTGGCGCCATCCTGGTACTGCAATTCCAAAGCCATCGATTGTTTACCTGGGAAGTAGAGAGAACAAGCTGGGAAAAACCATTCGGGACCAGTATAACCGTAAGCGGGCCCGAGAAACAAAACCTACAATAACAAACAATCCTCACTTAACATGACACAAGTTGCCGGAATCGTACTTTGTGGTGGTCACAGTCGACGGATGGGGTATTCAAAGTCCCTGCTTCCGTTCGGTGATGAAACGATGTTACAGCGCGTCCTAAGGTTGCTGGAACCGGTCGTTGATCCACTGATTGTCGTTGCTGCCCGCAACCAGCAACTTCCCGACTTACCGTCACATGTCCGGATCGCTTTCGACGAAGCTCCTGACCAAGGACCCTTACAGGGAATATGCGCAGGCTTGGACGCCCTGCAAGGCCTGGCAGAAGCAGCTTATATAACGAGTTGTGATGTACCTTTATTGAATTCAGCATTCGTTCAAGCTCTCATTGGTGCTCTTGGTGATCACGAGATTGCTGTTCCTGTCGACACTCGTTTTCACCATCCACTAGCAGCTGTATATCGAGTGGAAGTACTAGATCAAGTTCGGCAGCTGTTGGCATCTGATCAACGGCGACCGATGTTCTTAATTGAGCAGTCTGACACGATCCGTATCCCGGTTGACCAGTTAAGGGCAGTTGATCCGAACCTTTTGACATTGCAGAACATCAATCAACCAGACGACTACCTCGCTGCACTTGAATCTTCAGGACTTACCGCTCCTCCTGATATCATTGCTAAGTTAAATAGTGAGAGTGACCATTAATCTTCTTTTGGTTTAGTGTCCACGTTGGGGTTAGCGTTCTCTTTTGGTTCACAGTCAACGAGTTTGCTGTCATGCAAGTATCCATCGTCGACCGGATAATTGCGAAATCGAATCGAATAATACTGTTCGAACCATTCCGAGATATCCGTTTCAATTTCGCGATCAAAGCCAGGAGCAACATGCAATGTTTTTCCAAAAACCGGATCGCGAATATCACCGTCATCAACAATCCCCTGCCCCGCCTTAATGACGTACCTTGGTAATTGGAACATTAATTCCTTGTTCTCATGCGGCGAATAAATTGTGATGTCTGCATCGGCACCTGGTCCCAGGTGTCCCTTGTGTTTCAGACCAAGAATACGAGCCGGTGCGGCCCGCGTGATAATACAAATCTCATTCATCGTGTACTGACGATCCAAGTCTGCTAATATCGATCGCTCCCGAACCGCTGGATGGACGGTTTTGAGAACGTCTTGCCGATAAGTACGATCCATCAGCAGGCGTATGATCTGGGGATATGCTCGAAAGGAACCCCCATTGGGATGATCGGTGCTCATTACAACACGCCAGGGATCTTCAATTAGCAGGTACCATTCCAGTCCAATTGCCCATTGAAGAGCATGAACCAGGCTTTTGTTCTTGTACTTAATCGGGGCAATGCCACAACCGGACTCCAGTTCCGTATCAGCGCTAAACCATTTCGTACCGTAAATGTTTGACAAGTAATACCCAAGTGGTCCGTCGCCCGTCATGCTGGTCGTTTCACCGAACATGACCTGGCCCACGTCAACGGTCACGTTTTCATGGCTGTTGACATAATCTGCGAGCGGTTGTGTCTTCGAGTTAAAGGTATTCTCATCAGCATCTCCACCCCCATAACTGTGGAATTGGATATGCGTAATATGTCCATGATGGCCCTCTAGCGCTTCCATGGTCTTGAGTGTCGTTTCCCAGTTACCGGGCATGCCAAGATTATTGCAGTGGATATGAACTGGATGCGGCAGGTTCAAGTTGGCCGCGGCACGTGTCATTTCAGTAACAATCTGGCGTGGTGTTACATTAAAATGATCCACTGGATCGTCAATGGTTTGCACGTTTCCTGCCTGATGGTGTTTCCAGACTTCGACTCCGCCAGGATTAACCAGTTTGGGGGCATAGCCCTTAGCAGCACCCAATAACCAGGCCACGAAAGCCTGAAGTTTTTGCGGTTCCTGTTCTTTGATGGCATTCATGATGTAATGATTGTTGCCCATCAAGACGTAAAAACCTTTGTCGATACAAGGCGTATCCTCGAGTTCCTCGTGGGCATGGCGGGCCGACAAGGGGGGGACCGCCGCATCAAAAGCCGTGGTATAGCCCAAGCCGACGTACCGATATCCCGTGGCAAAAGTACTTGGCACACTTCCCATGGTTCCACTATGGGTATTCGCCGTCCGTGGAACCACTTCTCCATGTCGCTTTTCTTCCGGTCGCATTTTGCGAGCCATATTCACCTTGGGACCGGCGATATGGCAATGCATATCAATGCCACCCGGCATTACCACTAGTCCGGTAGCATCCAGTGTTTTCGTAGGTTTCGTCCCCTCAGGAGGTGCAGGTACGACGATTCCATTGGCAACCCAAATGTCCTGCACTTGACCATCAATGCCATGTAATGGATCGTAGACGTAACCGGATGCTATTTTTAACAGTGTGTCAGACATACTGGATTTGCTATTAAGGGACTGGATATCAGTTCGTGGATAAAAGGAAACGCTATTTAAATGGATGCTTCAACACGCTTGGAAATTGCCCGTGGCCAAATCGTGACCGCTCGGCAGTACACGGAAAGTTTGCTGGCCGATATTGATCCTGGTGACTGGTTTCAGCAGCCCGCAGAAGTTGCCACGCATGTAGCCTGGCAAGTAGGTCACCTGGCAATGGCACAATATGGATTGGTGATGTTTCGCCAACGGGGCCGGCAAACGGAAGACACCGAGTTGATGTCGTCTCGATTTCGCAAGCAATTCAGCAAAGGATCGCAACCTGAATCGGTCGTCGCCGATAACTGCTCGGTGGAAGAAATTCAAACGGTCTTTAACAACGTATACCGACAGGCAATGAAAGAGCTGGAACAATATCCTGTCGAACAGTTGGACGATCCTGTCGACCAACCATATGCAGCTTATCCAACCAAGTATGGAGCCCTGCTGTTTTGTGCTCATCATGAGATGTTGCATGCCGGTCAAATCGGATTGTTACGACGACTGCTCGGAAAGAGCCCCGTTCGCTAATCATCGGTGGGGAGCAAGCCTACTGGTCCTCTGGGCGCAACGAAGGCCTGATGACGGTGGGTGTTTGCTTACTGTTAAGAATCTCTTTTACTCGATCTTGAATACCTGAGAGAATATCAAAATCGCTGGGATGAGGAGATTCGAAGGCGGGTCGCAAGGGAATCGGTACGTCATCCATCCTGTAAACGGTTCCTGGCACGTTAATGCCATAAGTAGCTACCGAGAAGGCAACCGCCGCATGACGCGTTGTCGGCGTTTCTTTCGGATCCAGTGCGATATAGGGAATTGTCTTTAGGTGATCGCGAGCCGGTTGGCTGAAATTGGCCATCGGATCACTAGCTACGATCATCGCCGCATCCGCCTCTCCACGTGCCAGCACATCAGCTGCTGTATACTCACCTGGATTGAATCGGGGATAACCCCGAGCCAAGTTAACCCCAAAGGGAAAGCCGGTTCGCCAAGCGACGACATTGTCAGCACCGGTTACATTGCCGTGGCCACGGTTTGGCTTACAGACAAATCGCGTGTAGCGATTCATATCCCTGGTTAAAGCTAGCAGTGCCTCGCTGTTAGCGTGCTTACCACGAGTCATGGTCAATCCCATGCCAAAAAAGATGACACCGAACCGCGCCGCTTTCATACGATCCATAAGATCTTGCCAGACCGAGAGCGGCTGGCCTGTTTCTTCTTCGATGCGTTGAGGATCCAATTCGATCCCCTGAGCCAGAGCCCTTAACGTCCAGAGTCCCTCAAAATCTTTTCGTGGCTTAACCTGGATAAAAATATCGGCCGCTTTTGCTGATTTTGTCTGCCGAACATCAACAATCACACAGGTACGATCTTTGCGACCGTTAGGAACAAACATTCCCTTGGGCATTAAGCTGTACTTCGTGAAATGCCGCGGGTGACTTTCTGCTGGGTTGGATCCCCAAAAAATGATCAGGTCTCCGCGATTACGAACCTCACCCAGTGAACAGGTCACTTCGCCAACGCCCTGAAATGCCATACCTGATGGGCCATGACAAACGCTAGTCGTTGTATCAACATTCGCGCCAACCCAATCAGCAATGCCCACTGCAACTCGCTGAGACTCCGAGGTCGTATCGCTCAAACCGTAAATCAGTGGGTAGCGTGCTTCAGCAAGAATACGAGCAGCTTCCTCGATGCCTGCCGACAACTCAGCTGCCTGGCCACGAATCATGCACGAAGGGCGATCTTCAATCTCGTGGTTTAAGAACCATGCCTTGCCGAGCACACAGGCGCGCTTAGCAGCCACGATTTTGTCGTCTTCGACTGTCAAATCAATATCATCACAGACACATCCGCAAAACGTGCAGGTGGCATCTTCGACGATTTTAAGGTCGGAATCCTGGGGTACCGTTGCCATAGCGGGGACTCGTCAATTGTCGTGCGGCAACCTTCTCATTACTGCAACGTTCACTACGGAAAAACCATTACTGAACTTGCACCGCTGCAGCAACGACGGGAGAGTCAAAACCCTCCAGTTTCAAAACTATGGTGCTAAGTCAACTCATGAGTCGACTAACTCTAATTGTACATCCAAACCTTTGCTTGTGGGCATCCCAGACCCATGGGTATCCCCCCCCATTAGGCGGCTGGAAATATCTCCATATGCGATAAATAGCAGTCCTGGTGGCAATTCTCCCGCCTTGGCTGCTGCAATCGCTACTTCCACCTGCCCATCTTGGCTGGTTAATCGCACCCGATTACCCGTTTCCAGGCCCAATCGCTCCATGTCTTCCGGAGCTACTAGCAGTCGGTTGGTCTCTGACTGATAGGTTTCTCCGAATTTTCCTTCATTGATTCCCACCCCTTGTTGACTAGTACGACCGGGAATCAGCACGAACGTTTCAGACACGGTATTGAAAAATCCTCTATGGTTTCAGTGGTCAGTTCAATTTGCCGTATCAATACATCCCTGTTGACCCTTTCGGCACCTGCGGGTCTGTCACTTCAGCCATTTTGCTGTTCGTTAACGTGCCAGCAAGTGGATATCCGTGGAAAGCGTATTTCAGCGGTCTGACTGCGGATGGTCGATTCCGAATTCTTCCAGTTGCTGCGGATCAATCCAGCCTTCGGGTGACCAACCACGGCACTCGTTATAGGCCTCCACTGCTTGCTGAAAATGCTGTTTAGACATCTGGGCTTGCTGATCATCAGCCAGTGATTCATCCAGGAAGCGTGCTGGCAACGTATCCTCGTCTGGTTTCCAACCGGCTCGAATATTAAACCATTTCTTAGCTGTGATGATTCGCCTAGCAGTTTCTTCGAGTTCTTCGCTGTCAACATCCCAACCGGTTACCTGCCGTAACATCTCTGCCGCTTCTTCATACAAGTCTGTGAAAACTCCTCGCAAGAACTTACAGAGGATCATGGAATCCATGATGGCTGCCCGGTTTTCAGTTTCAACTGCTTGCACCGCATCGGTTGGTCGCAAGTCGTGTCGACGTGCGCCTTCAGCAATATCAACTTCATAGGCGCTGCTACGATTATGGTCGGCCCCGCGAGCGGCTACCGCAAAACCAAGGCCCATCGTTTGCAGGGCGCGTGGTTCATATCCGGGAATTTCAAGTCCTTTAACTTGGGGGGCAAACTCGATGGTGTCGTGCCCAATCTTGTGGGCCAGGCGGCGACTCCCGTCAGCAAGCATATCTCCCACATCGTGTCGTCTTCCAATCCACTCAATGGCCTGCAACAAGGCCTGGCCATCTCCAAACTTGAGCCAAGGTACATCCCAAAAACCACGTTCCACGCATTCCATTGCAAAGGCGATTGTCCCCCCTGCACTAATGGTATCTAACCCTAAATCGTCGCAGAGCTGTGAAGCCCTTATCACATCATCCGCTTCACCCACTCCACAAAGAGACCCTAGTGCAAACAAGTTCTCATATTCCATTCGGGTCCCTGTCGAGTCCTGGGTTCGCTTCCGAGTGACACCATAAATATGTTCGCAACCGATCGTGCAAGCTGCACAGGAGCTGCGGGTCTTGGTTCGAGTTACGTTTAGTTGTTCGGGCGAAAGTTCTACCGCTTGTTCAAAACTTCCCTGCTGAAAATTACGTGTTGGCAATGCTTTCAAACGATTCAACAGTAGCATGTTGGCAGCTGTTCCCAATTCGCGGTACTTAGCAGTCGCTGGTCCAAACGATTTCTCCGACAAGCCTTTCGCTAACTCAACCAGTTCTTCCGGCTCTGCCCAACTGACCCGCTGGCTACCCCGAACCAACACCGCCTTAATATTCTTCGATCCGAGAACTGCTCCGCTACCACCACGGCCCGCATGGCGACCATCGTGCGAGATCGTGGCATAGCGAACCTGCTGTTCACCTGCCGGCCCAATCACGGCAGCCTGGTAATCAGGCCCGTATCGTTCTTTCAGCAGTCGTTCCGCATCGGGACAGGATTTCCCCCAAAGATCGCCAGCCGGTTCCAAACTGATTTGGTCATCATCAATTAACACAACCGACGGCTGCGTTGCCCTGCCTCGCAAAAGAATCGCGTCATGTCCTGTCTTCTTCCCTTCCAAAGCAAATCGACTACTCGCCAAGGAATCATTCAGACGACCGGTCAATGGACTCTTGCTGACAACCGCAAACTTAGCAGACGTCGTCAATGGGCTACCGACCAATGGACTAAAAACAAAAGCGAGCACAGCCTCAGGCGCCAGTGGATCGACTTCGGCAGCCTCTTCACGGAGGAGTAAATAGGTTCCCAGCCCACTGCCACCCAAGAATTTCCGTAATTCCTGTTGGTCGATTACTTCGGATTGACTGGCCTGCCGGGTTACATCGATCCGAAGGTAACGGCCATGATTCCCGTGACGTGGGCGATCTGATTCACCGGTTGTCATAAAACACCCTGGCTAGTTGTTTGGATCATCATGGTTCACCCACCTGCGTCTGCCGAGAAGAGCAACAGCGACTGGCCTGGCAAGACAACCGTCTGGGGATCCGTGACAAAGGTCTTGCCATCAATACTGGCCAGGTAGCCGTTGCGCAAAGTACCTTGCTGGAAACAGGCCGCAGCCAATTCGGGTGCCTGTTTTTCCAAGTCTGTCAGGATTTGCGCCAAGCTGATACCGGCACTTTCTGCGGCAACATGTAACAATTCGGTCCCGGCTCGCTGGCGCGGAATACCGTAAAGTTCGACACGAATAGCCATCGACTCAGTGATAAGCACTCTCAGCTAACAATAACAAACACTCGAGATTCCTCGGTTAGCCTGCACCTGGGCCTGTTTTCACGGCCCAAATATTTCGGTAACGCATCGGGCAACCGTGATTTTGCAAGAAAATCGGTCCGGCTGCCTTTCCAGGCTTGGAAGGAGCGGCCGTCGTCGAGCGATTACCGGGCAGTTCAACATCTTTGTGAATGAGGACGCCATTATGGCGAACCGTAACCCGTGGATTTTTGGTCAACTTACCTTGGTCATCAAATCGGGCAGCGGTGTATTCAATATCATAAGTCTGCCATTGCAAAGGCGGGTAACACATATTCAGGTCAGGATCTTTCACACTGTAGAGTCCACCACATTCATTCTGCTTACCGGCCAATCCGAAGGAGTCAAGCATTTGCACTTCGTATCGTCCTTGGACATAGATGCCACTGTTACCGCGACCCTGGCCACGATCTTCGGGTTGGTAAGGTAAACGAAACTCAATATGTAGCTGATGATCCTGAAACGTTTCCAGGCTCGTGGTACCTTCCATGAGCAACTTATCAGCTGTCATGCGACCATTCTTCCAACCCTTAACACTGGACCCGTCAAATAATACCGTCGCATCCTTGGGAGGTTTTTTGTCTAGCGTTGGACTGCGGCGAGTCACTCGATCCAGGGTCCCGAGTGCCTGTCCATCGGTGTCCGTGATGTGCATCTTGCCGTCCTTTAGTACGCCGGTTCCTTCCTTAGCCTTGAAAACAACTTGGCCATCCTGGAGAGGCGCATTGATTCGTTCCAAATCTTTTTCCAAGTCCCAACCATCCCCGGGCAATCCACCCTTGTAGACGACCGCTTGGAATTTCGCCTGTCCCTGAGCAATCACCTGGACACCAACTTTCATCTTGTCCCCATCCGCCTCGAGCGTTCCACTATATTCGCCCTGGATGGCATAATCTTTATCGACCTTCGATGGTTCTGAAATTTTGGGTCCCTTAGCTTCAGTCCAGGACGCAGTGAGTAGGATCGTCATGGCCAAGCAAAGTATTTTCTGGATTCTTGTATTCATTCGCTATTTCCTTTTATTGAAGTCGTCAGGACCCTGCTATGGGCAAAGAGTCCACGATCAAAGACCAAGCATCTTAAGCAGCTAAAAACCGGACTGCTGAAAGTAAGACCCTTATTGTGGGGCGACCGGTCCTGCAATGCAACCGCCGAACGCCAAGATGATTTTTCGCGATTCTACGCTACAATGGGGCTTTCCTCTTGGTAAATCATTCGTTCTCGAGGTCACTCCAAACCGTGTTTCATCCTCGTCTCTCCCTAAGCTTGCTCATGCTGGTTTTCTTGGCATCCATCGCTGGATGCGACAACATCCAGGTAAAGCCAGTCGCGAAAAAGAAAACCGACAAGACTAAATCTCGACGCGTGAAACCTCGGTCACGTGTTTCCGTAGGTCGGGTCAGCCGCTCTAGTCAAGACTTGGCCGCGAATCAATACAAGCCAACTCACCAGGGAGTTTACCTGCCGGAAACTGGAAAGATCATTTCCCTGATCGACGAATCTGTTCAGTTTGGTCCAACGCTCGTAATCTGGCTCCTGGACCAGTCTCGTAGTTCCAGCGGTCTCGTCGAGAATGTCACCGGCCAACTACGGGACTATTACAACAATCCCAAGACACCTGCCGGCAATCCGAAACAAGGAGACCGCTTGTTGACCGCTGTCGCTACTTTTGGCGAAACGACTGGTTACTTGCTAGAAACACCTTCCGGTTCTGGAACAACCGTTGCCGCCGCTTTAAGCTCCGTGCCTGCCGATTCTTCTGGTCGCGAAAACAGCTTTGCGGCGGTTCAAACGGTAGTCGATAAGTACTTGGACTATCGACTCAAGCAAAATCGCGAAATCATTATCGTCGTGGTGACTGATGAAGCTGGAGATGACCAGCAACTGGTAGAGCCATTGACCAAGGTAATGATTAAGAACGCAATTCCACTCTACGTAATCGGGACGTCGGCCCCCTTCGGACAGGCTGCCCTTTTACATCCGAGCACCGAAGCTCCACTGGACTTCAAGTCCGATGGCTCCTGGCAACCGATCCTCCAAGGTCCCGAGTCACGCTATTCGGAGCGAATTGTACTGGACCGTTGGGGCAGTAGTTTCGGCTGGGATCGTATCGACAGTGGTTTTGGTCCTTTTGCCTGGGAGTTCGCTGCTCGCCAAACCGGGGGTAAATACCTGGCTGTCCGCATGGCTGGTTACACACCTGCCATGCTACGAGGTCCAACTGGTCGTCCCGGATCTTCCTTGATTGGTAGTTACGATGCTAACATCCTGCAACGTTACGCCCCTGACTACACAAGCGAAGCACGTTACCAGCAGCTATTGGATTCGAATGCTGCTCGTCGAGCATTGCATGAAGCTGCCCAGCTAGGGAGGCGCAAAATTTTAACTCATCCGGTTACCGAGTTTCCCTACAAGGACGAAGCCCAGCTCAACCGCGATGTAACCCAGGCACAACTCGCCGCAGCGCGGCTGGAGCCGGAAATCAATGCCCTCTATAACCTGCTGAAAAAAGGAGAAGGTGACCGTGAAAAGCTGACCAGCCTTCGCTGGCAAGCGGGATACGATCTGGCCATGGGCCGGGCCACCGCTGCCAAGGTCCGAATCGAAGGCTACAACGCCATCCTGGCATCCCTGAAACGGGGACGCACCTTTGAAAACAAAACCAGTACGGTCTGGGTGCTGGAACCGGCCAATACGATCGATGCAGGTAGTACTTTAAAGCGACTTTCCAACCAGGCGCAAACCTATCTACAACGCGTCATGAAGAATCATGCCGGCACTCCCTGGGCCCAATTAGCCGCCCAAGAGTTGGAAACACCGGTCGGATGGAAATGGGCTGAACGCTAGGATTCGTCCGTCGCTTCTTGTTCGCCAAGCGACTCTAATTGCTCCAGTCGTGACCGCAAACGACTCACCTCGGCCTGGACTTCGGCTAGTTCCACTTGCAGTTCGTTATACATGTCGAGGGTCACTTCTGGGGCACTCGTAGAGATCGGAACGATTTGACGTGGTGGTGGCTCCGTTTGGACCTGCGGTTTAGGAGGCGAGGCCTGTTCAAACTGGTTCAATAATTTGTTTCGTTCCTCTTGCTGATATAGAGAATGGGTTACCACCTGTCCTCGACCTGCCGCAGTCAGGGCCAACAACAAGCCTTTTTCCTCGAGCGAGGCAAGGATAGGTCGCAATTCTGACATGTCAGCAATCGCCTCCATCCGTGCTGCTCGACCACGCAACTCACCAACCGTCTGCTCGCCACGTAACAGCAATTCTACGATTACCGCCATTTCTTGCTTGTCGACACCCAGCCAGTCATAAGCATCATGTCGATACTTCGGAACGCGCCCACTGTCCCAGATTTCAACGACCACGTTGAGATTCCTCAGTTGGACAAGACATTCCTCGACCTCGTAAGTCTCCAGTTCCATTTTCGGGGAACGGTTACTTTTCTGGTTACATCCATTCGTTAGCGCATTGACCGTCAGTGGATAAGCGTCAGGGGTTGTCTTCGCCTTTTCGACAAGTACGCCGAGGACGCGCCGTTGAATCGCGGTTAATGGTTGCCAGCCATCTGACTGAGCCGGTTGGTTAGTTATATCTTCACTCATCTTTCCAAGCTTCCCTCCTAGATCTTCCACCGGCATCCTAAAGGGTCGTTCGGTTTCGATCAATCCAAGGACTTTGCTGGCGACTAAGTAAGAGCCATGGTAAAACGGGTTTTCAGCGTACTACTTATTTTTGCCAACCGGAGTAACTTGCATGACGTTTGCTCACTTGACCATGGCGACGCGAGATGTTGCAGCCACTGAGACTTTCCTGGCGACTACCCTAGGCTGGAAACCTCTTTCGCGACCAGGAAACATCGACATGAAAGGTGCCTGGCTGGAGATGGGACCAGGCCAACAAATCCACCTGCTGGAAATCGCCGATTTTGAACCCTCGGCACACGAAGCAGAATTCGGCCGTCATTTTGCTGTCTTTTTTACTGGCAGTGAATTTCCCGAGCTTAAGCAACGGCTTCAAGAAAACGGCGCAGAACTCATTGAGCCGCTACGAGAGACTCCATTTGAACGCTTTTTCTTCCGGGACCCTAATGGCTATGTTTTCGAAGTCATCGATCAACAGGGCTACTCGGAAAACTCGGAATAGCCATTAGCTGTCGACACAGTGTGGTAATACTTCGGCCAGGATTTTCTGGACATTCGCACCAGCCATCTGAGCTGTCTGAATCACTTCTTCTCCAGTTACCGTCGCCAGCGCATCGGGCGTGGCCACGTTGGTGATGATCGAAAAGGCCAATACGCGCATGTCCAACTTGCTTGCCATAATGGCTTCTGGGACAGTCGACATACCGACGG
>MDTE01018416.1_pt1 | contig 13679 bp, 13 predicted proteins | sample 811231 | NCBI WGS metagenome assembly MDTE01 (sample SAMN05326651, study PRJNA326480) | marine metagenome | isolation source: seawater | place: Indian Ocean: Red Sea | collected 2010
CGTAACTCAATATACTGAGGTACTTCAGCCTTCTCCGCGGTCAGAGCAAAGTCTTTGGGAACGAGCGATAGAACAGCACGCAGATAAGCGCCTGGTTGGTCCTTGCAAGTACGTTCAATAGCATCACGACCATTATCTTCCCAATGACTGATGAGCTCTTTGAGAACTGATTCACTCAGAAGATTACGGGCACCTTTTGGTCTGCCAGCAGGATTACCTGATTCACCTTTTTGCCACGTCATTGTAAATCGCCTGTTATATCAGTCACGTCATCTAAACTTTAGATGTATTAGTTGTTATGTATTAGTTGTTATCTGTTACTTCTATATTTATTTCTATATTTATTTCTACTTTTACTTTTACTTATATCGATACAGTACCTAGAGGATATCTATAGGGTATCCATTCTTAAGTGTACTTCGATTTCAGAAAGCATAATCAAAGTATTCCTCTAGTGTTTCGGGCAGTCCAAATTTTTTATGGTACTTCTCCAAGAATGGTTCCACAAAGTCACATTCGCCATCCTCGTACAATCTGAATAATTCATTCGCCACGCCTTTTTTTTGTGTGTCACTAGGGTTATCAGCGACTTGAGTAGCCGCCATGTCCACGACCCAAACAAACATTCGCTCTGTGTCATAGTGACAAAATCCTACATGTTCTAATTCCTCAAGCGCTTCATTTATTTCCGACACACTTAAACCAGTTCCAATACTCATATCAACGACCGGGATATAGTAAATACCGACCATCTGGAATCTGTCATTGGTCATCAAATAAATACCCACTAGCTTTGCAGCTGGTGACAAATGGACTAACTTTGTTCGCCATATATTTGGTTTGATTTTGGCAAACTTGGACGCCATTACCGTGACTTACCATTAGCTTTTTCGATGAAAGCGATTAAATCGGAACCTCTCCAGACTGTTACTTTTTCAGAGAGCTTTATAGGCTTAGGGTATCTCCCCGTTTTAACACCTGCCCACCAGGTCGATGGGGCCACAGGGATAATAGGTACAACGCCATGCTTCTTATCTCCAACGATCTGCTTTAAACGATAAAAACTGTCTTCAAAAATCCGTTCCAAGTGGTCTCATCCTGTTTCCTATTACACAGGCAAATCTTATTGAAGACGTTGCATCTGCAACAAGAAAAGATTGGCGCAGATAATTAACGACAATTATTTGCGCCAAACCAGCATAGCCTGCAGTAAACCTCAACACCTCTGCTTAGGGCCCTTAGCCAACAGCAGGAATATTCGTTTAGTTGCGATAGATCATATTTTTTGGAACTGTGGCTCATGTCCTACATACTGAATATACCGCATCGATTCTTCGATTATCTGTCCCTATATTCTAGTTCCAGCGCTCTGACTCGCGAAGGTTCGCGATTGCCTTTTTCCTTACGCTTAGCAAGCGTCCCAGGCGCTTCTTCTCAATCCCTGAGAATCCTTTCTCGCCCCGCTTCTTTCTAGCTTTGTAAATTGATGCATCCAAATAACGGCTCTGAATCTGGGTGAGCGTTCTCTTAGAGTAGCCCTTATAGTCTAGTTGTTTAGCTAGAACTCCTCGAAGACGCCTCTCGAAGCATTTATACGCAATTTTCGCATCTTTTTCGCTCCAGCCCTTTAAAGGTGGGCCTGCGACAGACGCAAGGCCAAATGACTGATCGAGCGTCTTGAAACTATTATTTCTATCTAGATATCTTCTCAGAGAGTCTCTCAGGTAAACCCCGGGTAGGCCTAACGCAGGAGCGATCTGCTCTAGACTTCTCAATGCTTCCAGCGCGATCGCGGCATCTCTGGATTTGTCCTCTACATCCATATTAAGGCGCAGGAATTCAGTGCCTGTTAGGTTTTTCAAAGGTTTACTCTGTCCATATTGGGATCAGGAAATCTTACTACCGAACCCCTCCTCAGTTAAGTTCACGACGCGATCACTCCACCACTGCATCATACGGCGCCGCTCAGCCATGTATTCAGCTCGATTATAGGCTGCACGCACATGATCCTTGTCCTCATGCGAAAGCTGACGTTCAATGGCATCAGGACTAAATTCCCCACTTTCATTCAACTCCGTTGACCCCAATGTCCTAAAGCCATGACCCGTCTGTTTTCCCTTAAACCCAACTCGCTCAATCATGCGCAAGACGGTAAGGTTACTCATAGGTTTTCTGGGAGTGCGCACACCAGCGAATAAGTGATCACGGTTACCAGTAAAACTCCGCAATCTCTCAATTAGTACGAGCACCTGGCTCGAAAGTGGTACGTAATGAGGTCTTGAAAGTTTCACTCTTTCTTTCGGGATATGCCAAACCTTTTCATCAACATCAATTTCATCCCATTTTGCACCGATCAGCTCATTGGTCCGAACAAGTGTCAGCAATAATAGCCAGAATGCGAGATGTGTCTGTGGATGGGCAGGATAAGCAGAGACTTTCTCAAGTAGCTCAGGCAGTGCTTTAAAGTCTAAAGCGGCGAAATGTGACCCTTTGGGTGCTTTAATGACTACCTTCAAGGCATCTGCAGGATCATTGTCGGCAGCACCCAGGGCCATCGCATGCCTAAAGATACCGCTGCAACGCTGACGTAGCCTCGATGCCATATCCCTTGCACCGCGATTCTGAACAACCTCGAGCACCGCCCGTAGTTCTAATGCGGTGATTGACCTGATAGGTAGTGATCCCACATAGGGTAAAACATTCGTTGCCAGCGAATTCTTTACTGCTTCGTAGTGCCTGGGGTTCCATTCGACCTTCTGCAATTTCAACCAATCGTCACAGAAAAAAGCGAAGGTATTATCTGAATTAACGAGCCTGGAGATTTTTGCTTTGCGTTTCTCCAACGAAGGGTTCTCACCATTGCGCAATAGCGATCTTGTATCGTCTCGTTTGGTTCTGGCTTCCGCCAGGCTCACTTCCGGGTACACACCATAGGAGCCAGTCTGCTCCTTACCAGAGAAACGATATTTATGCCGCCAGTACTTGGTGTTATTAGGATTAACTAATAAATAAAGCCCCTTCTCATCGAAGAGTTTATAGGTTTTGTATGCGGCTTTTGCTTTCCGTATTTTTGCGTCAGATAATGGCATATATAAGGGCTACAAAATATACCCCCATTTATACCCCCAGATGTATCAAAATACAAACAGACGACATAAAACAACATTAAAGAAATAAACCTTATATTCTATTGATTTAAAAGGCTTTTATTTTAGTATTAGGATGATACTGGACGATATAGGATAGCATGATGGAGGCTGGGGTCGGAATTGAACCGGCGTAAACGGTGTTGCAGACCGCTGCATAACCACTCTGCCACCCAGCCACGAAGGCGCAAAGTCTAATTTATTTGGAAACTTTTTTCACCGCTTGTGTGCAATTATAAAATTTATCTCTTTCACGCCATGTTTTTTAATCACGTTATTTCGATAGGCCCTGCTGTTTGGCGTACAGTTTCTTTTTTCTATAGCAGAAACCGACGGCGTCTTGGTCCACCGATTACTCTGCGTGTTATATGCCCACACCAATGGCTTCGCCAGTCGCATTATTGCTTCTCACTAATATATCACCGTTCTAATGATTGTGAACCGGATACTCGCCAAAATGGTTTAAACAAATAGAATATTATTAAATCAATAATCTATACCAATTAATTAATGTAAAGCTTTATAAATCTGATTCTTTGCTAGGCATATTCATACCCTTGGAGAGGTCCGGCCAGGCGAGCTTAAGATACTGATACATTGACCATATGGTAAGAATTGCTGCTGCATAAAGCAGTACATATCCCAGAATGACAGATGGATTGTCGCCCACTGCTGAAACAGGTCCACACCATAACAACACGATGATGGCGATCATCTGGAACGTCGTCTTAACCTTGCCTAAAAAGGATACGGTAACACTGCGCATACGGCTGTATTGGGCCATCCATTCTCGCAATGCCGATACCACAATTTCCCTTCCTACGATAACGATTGCAGGCACTGCAAGGGCTGCGCTGGCGTGAACCTCAACTAGAAGAACCAGGGCAACCGCTACAACTAATTTGTCTGCAACCGGGTCTAGAAAAGCGCCAAATGCAGTTGTTTGCCCCAATCTTCGTGCCAGGTATCCGTCCAGCCAATCGGTAATCGCGGCAACTGTAAATATCACCGCAGACGCCATGTATCGCCATTCTACCGGTAAGAAGTAGAACGCTACCACCAGGATGGGAATCAAGACGATGCGCATGCTTGTTAGTATATTAGGCAAACTAAGTGGAAATCTCATTGATATATAAGCGTCGACGTTGCCCCATTCTAACCGTTGTGGAGCGTTGCATAAATCTGTTCTGCAAGGGTAGTGCTAATTCCTTCTACCTTGGCCAGTTGTTTTGCACTGGCTTCCTCAACCTGTTTCGCACTACCGAAGTACCGTAACAGGGCACGCCTTCGCTTGGGGCCAACGCCATCGATACCCTCCAGTATAGAGGTCGTACGTTTCCTTCCCCGCCTGTTGCGGTGTGCGGTGATCGCAAACCTGTGACTCTCATCACGAATATGCTGGATAAGATGCAGCCCAGGGTCATCTGACGACAGGTCGATCTCACGCCCATCACTAATAATCAGATTCTCAAGACCTGCTTTCCTTGTTGGTCCTTTCGCAACACCAATGACTGTCATATCAATTATCTGTAGTTCCTCGAGTATTTTCTCTGCCTCTGATAACTGCCCCTTACCGCCATCAACAAATAGTATGTCCGGGAGCTGACCTTCGCCTTTTTTGATTCTGGTATAACGACGCTTAACAGCTTGGGCCATCGCAGCGTAATCATCCCCCGGGGTAATTCCATCAATGTTAAATCGACGGTAATCAGACTTTACTGGTCCGTTCTGATCGAATACCACACAAGAGGCAACAGTTTCTTCACCTGCACTATGACTAATATCAAAACACTCTAACCGTTGCGGTGGAGCGTCCAGCTCCAATGCCTTCTGCAGCGCCTCAAATCGCTGTTTGAGATTGTTTCGATTTGAAAGATGAGAGCCGAGCGACTGCTCTGCATTAGTTACAGCGAGTTCTATCCAGCGCCTTTTTTGACTTCGAACCGAGTCCGCCAAACTAACCTTTCGCCCACTTTTTGCCGCGAGCGCAGCCTCTATTAAGTTCTTATCTTCTAATTTCGCGTTGACGATAATCTCTTTCGGAATCTCTCTTGAACCGCGGTCAGACAAGTAAAACTGAGGAATAAACGCTGTAAGTAACTGTCCTGTGTCTTCGTCCAGTTTGGTATTGGGGAAATACGTTTTGTTCCCGAGCAGGCGTCCTCCCCGAATGTACATCACAAGCACACAGACACCTCCAGGACTCAACACAGCAACAATAACGTCGATATCGCCTTCTTTGCCAACCACATACTGCTCTTCCTGGATTTTTCTGAGATGGGTGATCTGATCCCGATAGTTCGCCGCGCGCTCAAATTCAAGGTCAGAAGACGCCTGCTCCATCTTGTTTGCATAGTCATCCATCACAGCGCCGCTCTTACCCTCAAGGAACATTGTTGCATGAGCTACGTCATCAGCGTAGTCATCTTCGGAGATGAGATCGCAACACGGTCCGGAGCATCGTTTGATCTGATACTGTAAACAGGGTCGTGTGCGATTTCGGAAAAATGTGTCTTCACACTGACGCACCTGAAAAATCTTCTGTAAAATATTAAGACTGTCTCTTACTGAGTACGCGCTCGGAAAAGGTCCAAAATAGCGACCTTTTTTATTTTGAGCACCGCGATGAAACGCTAGTCTTGGATATTTATCCTCGCTGGATAAGTAGATAAACGGATAGGATTTGTCATCACGAAAAACGATGTTGTATGGGGGCTTCAATGCCTTGATTAACGATTGCTCAAGCAGCAGTGCTTCTGTTTCATTGGAAGTGACGGTGATCTCTACTTCATGAATGCGATTGACTAACGCTATTGTCTTCCTATCAAGCGCGGTAGAACGAAAATAATTGGAAACTCGGTTCTTAAGGTTCTTCGCCTTGCCTACGTAAAGCACCTCGTCTTCTTCCCCGAGCATTCGGTATACCCCAGGCCTGCTGGTAAGGGATTTTAAAAAGCTCGTGGAGTCAAAATCAGTCACTGGCTATCCGTTTGGTTAGTTCGAGTTCGGCGACTGCCGCAGCTTGCGCGACCACCTCCTCGAACATTGCTGGAGTAAGACGTTTGGTTTGGGTGTTAAGTCGACTGCAATGAAAGGAATCAATCAACACCGCCTGATCCTTCAGTGCGTGCTGCGCCCCATGGGAAAAAGGGAATCTTGTCAGCTTAAGGTCGCAAACTTTGAGAAGCGCGTTATGCGCCACGCGTCCCAATGCGAGAAATACTGTGGGTAGCCCAACACGGCTATCAATCTCTACTTCCAGGTATCGTTGGCAGTTGTTGATCTCTGTAGTACTTGGCTTGTTCTGAATCGGGAGACACTTAACCACATTGGTTATCATCACATGGTCAACTAGCGACAGTTTTCTTAACGTCGCAAAAAGAAGATCTCCCGAAGCGTCGCCAGTAAACGGGACTCCCGTGCGGTTGGCACCGTGCTTACCTGGCGCAAGGCCTAGGACTATCAGTTTAGCATCCAGGTTTCCGCTCGCTGGCACCGGTTGATTCCAATAGTCTGGATGACTCTTGCGCAAACGTCGAAACTGATGCTGCATTCTTCGGCAGCGACGGCATTCTCTAAGTGGTTTCACCACATCTGGGTACTAGGTGATCAAGGTCGCTCTAGTTTAACCGCTAGAGATACAATCAGGCGACGGTTTCCTACTTGATAATGCCGCGTTTGATCCCGAGTTTTGTTAATCCCGCATCATTGGCAACATCGAGCTTTTCGAATATTCCATAACGATAACCATGTAGCAGACGATAGGCGCGATGCATCAAAGTTAATCAACTCTGGCAGCTCTACCTGCCTGTGAATGCCTGCAGCCCTGTTTGTGCCCTGCCAAGAATCAATGCGTGAATATCGTGTGTGCCTTCGTAAGTGTTAACTGTTTCTAGGTTCATGACATGACGAATGACGTGGTATTCATCCGATATACCGTTACCACCGTGCATATCTCGAGCCATTCTTGCTATATCGAGTGCTTTACCACAATTATTCCGCTTCATTAACGAGATGTTTTCAACAGGACAGCTGTCTCCATCCATAAGCCGGCCCAGACGAAGTGCACCCTGAAGCCCAAGCGTAATCTCCGTCTGCATATCAGCCAGTTTTTTCTGGATAAGCTGGTTGGCGGCCAGCGGTCGGCCAAATTGATTCCGTTCTAATGTATAGCTACGTGCGGCGTGCCAACAGAATTCCGCAGCACCCATCGCGCCCCAGGCGATCCCGAACCGCGCTTTGTTGAGACAGCCGAATGGACCCCCTAGACCAGAGATGTTTGGGAGCAGATTCTCTTCTGGTAGTTCAACATTATCGAGCACAATCTCGCCAGTGACTGATGCACGCAGACTAAATTTGCCCTCGATTTTAGGGGTAGAAAACCCTGCCATACCTCTTTCGACTATAAACCCACGAATGACCCCATCGAGCTTCGCCCAAACTACTGCAAGGTCGGCAATGGGCGAATTGGAAATCCACATCTTCGCACCGTTAATCACATAGCCATCGGAGATCTTTTCTGCTCTTGTGATCATGCTTCCGGGATCAGACCCATGGTCAGGCTCCGTTAAACCGAAACAGCCTACCCACTCACCAGTAGCGAGCTTAGGCAGGTATTTTTTGCGTTGCTCTTCTGTTCCGTAACTGTAAATAGGGTGCATGACCAGCGATGACTGTACGCTCATGGCCGAACGGTAGCCGCTATCTACCCGCTCTATCTCTCTTGCAACAAGGCCGTAAGACACATAGTTCACGTTGGAGCAACCGTACTTTTCAGGCAATGTGCAACCCAAAAGACCAAGCTCGCCCATTTCATTCATTATTTCACGATGGAAATGCTCCTCGCGATTAGCCTGTTGCACCCGGCTCATTAAATTTTCCTGAGCGTAGTTATGCGCGGTTTCACGGATTAACCGCTCATCCTCAGTAAGTTGTTCATCCAGAAAAAAGGGATCGTCCCATCTAAATTCAGTCATCGTGTCTCCTAAGACACCTCGCGAAGCGCGCCATTATATAGACCGAATCCCTAGACTGACAGCTATATACTTGAACCACCTGATCATTATTATAATCATTACTAAATCACATTAAGAATAGATTATATCTCACTATTATTATTAGCTTTCAGCACAGAAATCCATGGACGCCAAATCTACTAATCAAATAAATATTAACGAGTTCGCCCCTGCTATCCAAGGCCATACGCTCCGCTTGCAAATCTCCACTTGCAAGGTATGCAGCGAGACGCAGGTATTCACTGGTGATAATTCATATGCTGATGATCTCTTGATCACGGTACAGCTATAGAATCAGCAAGAATAGGGTAATTTTTTTGATGCAGAAATACTTGAAGCGGAAAGCGAGAGGGCTTAGTTAGACCTCACTATTCAATTACTAGACTAGGTTCCAATCGTTGTATTTCATCCTGAAAACTGCGTCAATGAAATCCGGAATCACATGATGGAAATAATGGGGAAGAAAACGAATGTTTAGGATATCGTTGTTTCGCAACAAGAGCAGGAAGAAGCGAAAATAATTGATATCATGGGGACTTTAAAAACAAGCCAAGTGTTAAACAAGACATAAGGTAAGCTAAAACGGTCCGTCAAAAAGACACCTGCCAAAGCAAAGAAACGAAGACAAAAGCTAAGGTGTAAAAAGCGGCAAAGAAATAACCCTCAGTATGCATAAGGAAACATGAAAGGATATTCGACGCGCGACGTTGCTGAGTTATTGGATATTGACCAGGAAACAATTCGAGACATAGCTCGCTCGGGTATTCTTGACCCTGAAAGAACCGTTAGAAATCACTATCGTTTCAGTTTCCAGGATATCGTAATCCTTCGAACCGCAAAAGAACTTATCGATTCCGGCGTGCGCAAAGCGCGCATCAATAAATCTCTAATTCAACTAAAGCAAAGATTACCCGCGGAACGTTCGTTGTCATCAATGCGAATAGCCGGCTATGGTGGTGCGGTTGTAATACAACAAAACGAACAAATGTATAACGCGGAATCAGGCCAGATACACTTCAATTTTGCCATCTCAGACCTGGCTGGCACCGTTGCACCACTGGCTAAAGAAGCGGCAGAACAAGCTGAGTCGAGTGAACATCTGACCAGCGACGACTGGTTTGACCTCGGTGTAGATCTTGAGGCGGTTAGCCCGGAAGACGCTCCGGCAGCCTACCTTAGAGCGCTGGAGCTGGACCCGACCCACAGTGATGCCCACGTGAATTTTGGCCGCCTGATGCAGGGGTGTGGGGAATACCAAACTGCAGAGACTCACTACCGCCAAGCCCTGGAAGCTGAACCTGATAATGTCCTCGCCGCCTTCAATCTAGGAACTTTGCTAGAAGACATGGGACGTATCGAAGACGCCATAACCGCCTATAAAAAGGCACCTGCTTTTGCGGATGCGCATTACAATCTTTCCAGACTATACGAGCTTGTAGGAGACCACGCGAAAGCCCTAAAACACCTTAAGGCCTATCGGAATTTAATTGATCCTACCTGAACCAAGCACTATCGCTACATTTTCTGGCTTAGGATCTAGCAATTGAGAACTGACCAATAGACGCTACTAGTGAATAACCGGATTGAAGGTCTCCATCTCGATTCGAATCACTCTTTGACCCAGAAGGATTATTCTACCAAGGAACCTGTCTTCCCCGTAGGTCGCATACTCGAATCGGTATGAACGCCACATTCGCCATCGATCTGTCTCGTCCCTGCTCGCAGATAATTTAATCAAAATGACTGTCTGATCAAGCAACTGAACATTACAACGACTACATTCACGTCTAGCCGCATTGACAGCGATTTCCTTCGACCGTCCCGCGGAACGCCAATACAACAATACAGCGCCAATCCCAACAATAATCAAAAGCTCCATCGTGCTATCTTAACAAGCGCTTTGTTATCGCGTATATTTCGCTCCCTCGGAGGGGTGGCAGAGCGGTTGAATGCACTGGTCTTGAAAACCAGCATGTCGAGAGGCATCCAGGGTTCGAATCCCTGCCCCTCCGCCAATACCACCGCTATACCTGCCTTATAAGACGTAAAATCCCACTATATACATTCTTATTCACGCCCATTCAATTGATTTACCACTCTGAAACCCTTTATTTAAAGGGGTTTCAGACGATTTCTTTACTCCCCGGCTTCAAGAATAAGTTCGTAAATTTGTATTCGTGTCGTAGTCGCTTCAACACCACCCTAAAGAAGCTTTACTTTTTCCGATGCAACATCGTCATCAGAATACGGTGGGAATACAAATAGCAGAAAGATCAAGGCGCAACAAAGCGTCGACAAAACATTTTTGCTGAGCATCAGTATCATTCGCTAAGCTCCTCAAGCAAGACGTCTTTCATTTGAATTGGATAACACTCATTAGCACCACTACGCGTGTGGAACTTTTCCATGGTCTTCATTTTCAATCTTTTACGTATATATTTGCTATGAACAGCAGCTTCAAAATTATGCGCATCATCACCAGTCTTGAAATTTACCACCTTTAAGAGCTCCGTCTTCGCGCGTTTCGGTAGACCGTATTCTTTTCGCCTGTTCTCTATTTCTTTAGCGTAGCCCAGCTTTAACCATATCTTTTTATTCACAGTTATCTTTAGCAAATAGACATTGCGAGGTTTTTTACGACTAGTCTCGTCGCAGACATTACAACGAATATTAGATTTTCTTACGTGTCCTGGCTGAAACTCTTCCTGATGACCACATTCCTTGAATTGATGACTTCGATATTGTCCATTCCTGCCTTTACCTAAAAGAATGAAACCAACTTTTTTAGCTTCTTCAGCCCCTAAGTGCCTGTTTCAATGGGTCCAGCCAGGGTTCAAAATTCTGCCAGGTGTCAATACTGTCACGAAAGATGGGTTGGCGGACCTGCTCCGAACTCGGGGTGCGCACACTCCGTTCGGTTTTGTGGTACTCAACACAGGACTGCTCAAACGGCAGCCCACAAAAGTCGAGTATACGCCGTACCTCGCCTTCCAGGTTGTCGACCACATCTTCGTGGTTAACGGTCAGTATCTCCCCAGGGAGGACGTCATGCCAGTGATTCATCAACGCCAGATAGTCACGGTAGTACCGGCCAATATCGTGAAGTGAATAGGTAAACTCCTGGCCCTCCGCAAAGAGTTGCTTGTAACCGCTGAAACAGCAGGACATGGCGTTGCGTCGCGCATCTATGATTCTTGCATTGGGTAGGATCAGTTTGATCAGACCGATATGACGGAAATTGTTTGGCATCTTGTCGATGAAAAATAGGGCACCTTGGCGATGAATACGGGTCTCCTCAATGAAAGATTCACCGAAATCCCTGAGCTGGTCATGCTCGAGCGAGTCCAATACGTCCGGGTACCCCTTCTTGTCGCTTCGTCCGAGTCGCTTCAACCGCTGCGCCAGCGCAATGATGTTAGGTAGTTCCAGGGTTCCATCAACCTGGCTATGAGATGCCAGTATCTGTTCCAGCAATGTGGAGCCGGCTCGGGGTAGCCCCACGATGAAAATCGGGTCCATTATCTGGCAGCCGAGACCTACACGCTCGGAAAGAAACGCCCGGGTAAAGAATCTCCTTTGCGCGTTCATTTCCTCACTGATCTGATCAGCGTCATACCTGGATTCGACCTTCTTTAACTGATTGCCGCGTTCGTAGTACTCGAAGGCCTGACCGTGCTCTTTTCTATCCTCGAAGGCTTTACCGAGCGCGAAACACAGATACACCCGATCCTGGTGGGTGAGGTGTGGGTTTTGCTCGATTTCGAACATGCGGCTGATTTCATCGTCCGTGAATCGATAGATCTTCAGATTAGCCAGGGCATAGTGGGCCTCGCCATGCAATACGTTTGCTTCGTATGCGGCCTTGAAAGAAGCGACCGCGGCATCATAGTTGCCATGCGTCTTTTGCGCGTGGCCGAGAGACGTCAGCGTTGCAGGGTCGCCCGGTACTTTTGACAACACCGCCTGAAACTTTCTGATGGCAAGTTCGTAGTTGCCAATCTGCATACATCCTATGGCGGAAAGCGACTGGAATTGCAGGTTCTCGGGTTGTTTGTTCAGTAGAATCTCTATTTGCTCAAGCGCCTGGTCAAACTTCTGCCGCTTACGGAGCGCCTGAACATAGTCGGCACGTGCTGCCAGATTATCCGGTTCCATTTGAACCGCGCTGTCCAGTAAGAACTCTGCATCATCAAGAACCCCCAGCCGAATTCCAATGTCTGCCAGCAGACGCATGGCTTCCACATGGTGTGGCACTTTCTGCAGGAATGCTCGGCAAAGGTCTTCTGCCTTCAGGATTTTACCCTGGGAAATGAGGTCTCTGGTGGCCAACAGGGGTTTTGGTAGCGACTCAAAGTATTGCAGTTGAGCCAGCGCCCCCTTAGCCGCCTGTTGGTTACCAACACGGGTTTCAAGCTCCGCCAGAAACTTCCAGCTTGCGGTCAACGCAGGGTTACATCGGGTGGCATTTGCGTAAGCACGAATCGCTTCCTGGGTACGTTGCAGCACACGATAGGTATGGCCCTCCTCCTGGAAAGCACGACCGTGTTCAGGGACCCTGGCGCGGAGCGTCTTGAGGGTTTCGAGGGCCTGATCATAGTTTTTCGTATACCGGTAACAAACCGCCTGCATGTAAAGCGATTCGTTTTCCTCGGGATGAGCTGAACGGAACCCGTCGAGTACCTCCAGGGCCATGTCAAACTTGCCAGCACTAATCTGCTGCTGGACTCCCCGAAGTAGTTGCTCGATCTGGTGTGGCGGAATTGTGTCTGTCATGACCAAAAACGCCCTTGCTGGGCATTGTAGACAAGCAAGGGCGTTGTTTCCTCGTCCGGACGCTAGCGATTAAAGTGGTAGGCCACTCTCAAGCCGTAGGTGCGGGGCTGGGAGTACGTGACGCGTTCCCGGTCAAACACAAAGTTACTGGAGAGTTCTGCCCGTTCATCACTGATGTTGTCGATGAACAATTCAGCAGTCCAGTCGGCGGCGCTGACACCTGCGGTCAATCCTCCCATCACCCAGCTGTCCATCTTCGTACGATTGATGGTAATGATGTCGCTGAATGATTCGCCAGACATGACGACATGTGGCATGAAGTGCGCGGTCAAACCTGATTTCAGCTCCCACTCATAGCGGATGCGAACAGTCGCCTGGTAATCGGGTGCGAAGGCTAACTCATCGCCCTTACGGACATCGTTGGTTGGCGTGAGGACTCTGGTGATCTCAGAATCAAGGAAAGAAAAGGCGGCGTTGACCGTCAGTCCGTCGACATCCGGCAACCAGACCAGGTCACCTTCAATGCCTCTGACCTCGGCATCCGCGGCATTGTCCGAGAAGAACAGGTTACTGATGCTCGGGTCGAAGATGGTGGTCTGCAGACTTTCAATGTCCTGGAAGAAGAAGCTGCCGTTAAATCGTAACGTGTTATCCAGATAGGATGATTTCCATCCCACTTCCACGTTGGTCATTTCGTCCGTTTGAAGCTCGAACGGTACGGCGAAGCCATTTGGACCAACTGCGC
>MDTE01096847.1_pt1 | contig 13678 bp, 7 predicted proteins | sample 811231 | NCBI WGS metagenome assembly MDTE01 (sample SAMN05326651, study PRJNA326480) | marine metagenome | isolation source: seawater | place: Indian Ocean: Red Sea | collected 2010
ATGATTTTGTTGGGAGCCACGTCCCTCACCTCGTGCACGGTTGGGTTTGCTATCGCCGCCCCAAGGTGGCCTTCCCCGCGCCGCACCACATCTTCTACGGTCTCCATCGCGCGCTTGAACGTGTAGACATGTATTACGGGCAACTGATGCCCCGCCCACGTCTCCCGGTCGAACGCACCCTTGAAGACGTCGAGAAACTCAATAGCCGTGGCGGGTAGGTTCATGGTGACGTGATCAAACACAGCCCCGGAGGGTGGCTCGCCGTCCGCGTCTTCATCCGTCGCCGCCCACTGCACCGCTCGTCTCTTCCCGTCCGTCCCGACCGTCGTCTCACCCGTGTCCTCAACCTTACCCGGTCGCAGCAGCTTCCGAATGAACTCACGGGCGCACATGTTGTAGCACTTGACCAGGTTCTTGACCTTGTTCCCGACGCAGTTCACTCTCGCGTACCTGGCGCAGGATGGGTTCAGGTCGTTGGCGTACACCCTCCGTCCAGCCTTGGCGGCGGGCACCGCGAACGGTCCTATCCCGCACATGGCGTCGCACAGTATCTCTCCCGGTTGTATCTGCTCGATCAGCCGCTTGTGCTCCGCCTCCAGCCTGCTGTTCCAGTACACCTCCCCAAAGTCGAGCTTGAACGGGATGCCGTGCTGCCGCACCTCCGTCTCGAGTGACGTATCCCCCGCGAGCAGCTCCCACGTGGGCACCCTGAACTCGCTCTCGATGCTCCCAACCTTGTTCACCACCGTCTTCAGCCGCGGGTTCTTATCGAGCAACACGCGACCGATGACGTGCTTGTGTTCCAACACCTCGTCCCTCAGGTTGAGGTGCGCGATGTGTCCCACAGTCTCGAACGATCCCGGCACGTCGCAACCCTCGGGCAGGAGCCGCCGTAGCACCTGCTCGGCGTTGAAGTAATCGTAAGACAGGACTAGATCATGCGTCGTTCGCTCCAGCGCGTCCACGCCGATCTCCGCCCGCCTCTCCTCGCTCATCGTCGGCAACGAGCCGTCCTTGACCTCCTCCTTCAGCAGCAGCAGTCGCATGGAATCGTCGCTGGGATCCCTCACCACCGACTGCTGCCGGGGGATGTCCAGGACGAGCCCGCGCAGAGCCTTCATGTAAAACTGACACTTGGCCTATGAACATGGCGTCGGAACCAGTGTCGGGTCAGTACATCAGCAAATGACGTCTTTGGGCGCGGGAACTGGAGGCGGGGAGCGGCGGCGGTGGCTAACCGCGCGTGCTCACCTTGGGCACGCGCAGCGCGATGAGCGGGACCGTCTTGGTGAACTTTTCCCGGTCGATGACGACGTCATCGGGCGCGGGCGTGAGACGGGTAAAAGGCTCGTCCGGCGTCGTCATCGGGTCGACCCACGTCGCGCGAACAAGCGCCGCGTCGCCAAGAGTGACACGGGCTTGAAACTTTCTGTTCGTCAAAGCTGATGCCTATTATTTGCAAATTAGCTGCTATACACCCACGGTAAACCAATCACGGAAAGCGCGCGCCGGCGACTATTTTAATCCATGATGAGAGATTTCTTCAGGAGGTTCCTGACGGTGTCGGAGGGCTGGGCACCCTTGCCCAGCCACGCCTTGATAGCGGGAGCGTCGAGGTTGGACTGCTTCTTCACCGGGTCGTACCAGCCGAGGTATTCGAGGGGGGCACCGTCGCGACGCTTGCGGGAGTCGATCGCGATGATGCGGTAGAAAGGGGTCCTCTTGCGACCGAGGCGGGTGAAACGGATCTGCGACGGGAGAGGGGCGTGGCAGAGGTGAGCGAGTCGTCGATGGGGCGAGCACGACGGCCGAGCCTTCCCAGGCTGAAGAAATCACGGACTCGTGGCCCACAGGTTCTAGGGTTTTTTTTGGTTCCGCGGGTCCGGAAACGAGCGCGTGCCGAGCAGGCGACGGGGATGCGCACCTTCACCATGTTCTCAACCTGAAGCGCGGGGCGAGGAGCGACAACGCGCGCGGAGGGAGCCTGCGTGAGATTGGGGCGGGGTACGTCAGCGCCGAGTTCCGAGCCATTTTATCCACTACTGTTCACTTTAACGCCATGGGTGAAATTTCCGAGCCTTGCCGGCCGGCGAGGGGGACGTGACACGCACCGCGACCTTGAGGCGCTGGTCGACGACGTTGCGGCCGAAGCTCAGGGAGCTGGCGGCGGCGGTGGCGGACATCGCGAAAGCCATCTCTCACTCTCGCGTACCAAAGAATGGCTCACGGGCACGGGAACGATGACGTAGAACTTTTATCCGAGCGAGTGGCTCGACGTGGAAAACCTGCCGAGAAAACATCTCTTCGCATCGCCTCAAAAAAAGACAGTCCAAAAATACTGGAAAAATGGCAATAATCAAACTCTGATATCATTGAAATACCCATACGGGAAAGGGCGAAAGTTACGGATAAACTGGCGTATTTTCCTATTTCGTATTTCGTTCCTCGCCACGCCAAGCGACCGTTGGTTCCGACCACAACGTTCAAACACGCCTCGTCGTGCCAGTGTGTTGACATCGCTCGACTCCAACAACATGGAGGACGAGGCGGCGACCAAGCTCCAGGCGCGCTTCCGCGGCTTTCAGGCGCGCAAGAAGCTAACCGAACAGAGACAGAGGGATGCGGACATCCTCGCGTACGAGAAGGCGACGCGCGAACGCGAGTTTCGCATGCGCCAGAGGGAGGAGCAGAAGGCGATGCTCTTGGAACTGCCCGCGGGCGAGGTGGAGGACTGGCAGCGGCAGCAGGAGCACACCGCGGCGACGACGGTGCAGTCGTCGTTCAGGCGCCTCAAGGCCAAGAAGGAGGTAGCCAAGCTCAAGGCTGAGGCCGCGACCAGACCGAAGGGGCATCGGAAGGGCGCGGGGACCGTGCGCAAGGGGATCGAGGACGCGAAGTTCCCCCGACCCAACGACGCTCTGGACCGCGAATACCCCGACCCCGACGCCGCGGACGTGCTCACGGCGTCCCTCGAAGCATCGCGCGTCTCCGACCTGGACTCGCCCCCGCGCAAAGCGCCCCAGCCCAGCAGGATATCCCCGCAGCTGCTGAACTCCATGCTGCAGGCGCGAAAGGCGGAGGCGCGCAAGCTGGTGGGCGGCGTCACCATCGAGGACTGGATGAACGGACGGGAACAGACGCGGCGGTTGGTGATGGAACACGCGCAGAAATCTGTGGCGTACGCCGAGGCTGCGCAGCACCGGACCAAGCTGCTGAGGGAGGCGGAGGTTACCTTCTCGCAGAACCGATCGGTTCGACACGGTTCGCTCGCCGAGCTCCCAGACGACGCCGACCCCGAGGGCTTCCCCAATCCTCCGGGCGTGTCCGAGAAGACGGCGAGGAGGCTTCATCAGGAGGCAATGCGTGCGGTGGGCGGGGACGACAAGTGGTGGAAGGAGACCGCGCGGCTCAACAGGGAGCAGAGGGTGCTTGACCAGCAGGAGGAGGCCAGGCGGCGAAAATTGCTCGAGCAGGAGGTGCAGGCCACGCCGGGTGTGACGTACAAGAACAACAGGGACCGGGCGGGCGTCGGCGCCGCGAGGACCTCGGTGCAGTCGTTGCACTTTGGAGAGACGGAGGTCTACTGATGAAACAAAATAAGCCGCCCAATCTGGAAAACAAGCATCACGCCACCGCTGTGAGCTCATGGTTCTTCAGCGAACAGCTCGCGTCTCCTGGCATCTGGTTCATGGCCCGAGCCGCCCACACCGCGTAGTCCCCAGCGCCGCCGCCGAAGTCGACGCTCATGATGTTACCCGCCCTACACCCCGACTGAACCACTTCCTCGGCGAGTGCCCCGAACGCGGGCCTGCTTCGCTCGGTCAGCTCCCTCAGGCTCCTCGGCCGCGCGCCGGGCTCGAACATGCCGACGACAGTCTTGGTTTGCGCGGTGAGAATCCACGATATCTTGGACATCGTCCCGGGAGATGCGGCCTCCCCGCTGGAGTTGTTGTACTCCACAATCTTACCGCGCACGTATTTCATCACCGCGGTCGGGTCGTCGGCGTCTGCGTACGCGTTGTGCAGCACCTCGGGCGGCCACGTGGTCTTGGATGCGCCGCCGCCGCCACCCATCGATTCGTAGTCGCCGTCGCCAAACACCACCGCGAGTCTGCGCCCGGAGTCCACCATCTCCCCTATGCCGACATCCCCGAACGCCTTACCTTTCGCCCACTCCGGACCGGCCACGTATTCGCCGAGTGTTTTCGTCACCTCCGCCGAGAGTTCGTCCACGCGGGCCGCGTCGGGGAAGCCGTCGAGGTGGCTCATCTGCACGACCACGACCTCCCCGGGGTGTTCCCGCATGAACGTCGCGATGTCGTTCAGGATGTCGGCGATGGGAACACCGACCTCGGCGTGATGCGCGCACCACGCGGTGCCGTTCCATCCCGCCCTCAGGTCGATGTACCTGTACCCGAACTCGAGCTGCGCGAGGACGTCGAGAGATTGCGTTAGCGCCCACGGGGTAATCACCCTGTCCACGCCGATGCCCAGGTCCTCGGCTATCGCGATAGCCTCAGCCTCCCACGGTGTCGGGAACCTTGAACCCGGCATCAGCTTCGACGTCAGCGCGTAGGCGCCCGCGTCGTGCGTGCCGGGGAGGACCACCTCGCCGAGCGTCATGTCACGGAGAATCGACGCATCCTCGGCCATCCAGTCGGAGTTGTCCGCTCGTAGCGCGTGTTGCGAGGGTCCGATGGTGTTTGCGCGCGGTGTCAGCCTCGCGGCATCGATGTGATGCGCGAGGAACGCGAGAAACACAACGATACGGTCCCACATCGCGTCCACTCGCCAGCCAATGCGGGCGAACAGCAAGAAGCCCCAAATATCTTCGGAAGGCCGTGCGTTGCGAGGTGTCCGACCAACTATTCGGGGGATCTGATTGTTTCCGAACCATCATTTACAAGCGTTTGCGGTCGGTTGCCAAACTGCTGACATGTCGCTTCTTTTAGTGGCCCAGAAGAGATAAAGCGGAGCAAGAACTGAACGTCCACCAAGCGTCGGCGTCCGTAACGACCAGCGCCCGGTCCCTCCCCGGCGCACTCGCATCGTCCCGTGCACGTCGCCGACATGGCCGCCGTCGCGCACATCGCGGGCGTCGCCCCCGCGACCAAGACCGGGTTCCGACCGGCCGCCACCCGCGCCGATCGCCGCGCCTCCGTGTCCCGGGGCCCTTCTTCGACGATTGCGCGATGCGCCGCGAACGACGACGACGCGCTCGAGTCCGTCGCCGCCACCGACAGGTCGATGAACTCGTCGCGCCGCGGTTTCCTCTCCGCGGCGGCGTCCATCGCCACCACCGCCCTATCCCCGCTCGCCGGCGTCGCGTTCGACTACCCCGCTCCCGACGTCGTCACCCTCCAGGAGAACTTCTGGGCCAAGGCGACGCGAGACGCGCATCCCGAGCGGTGGTACCCGTACTGGTGGGCGCTGCCCCTCGCGCCCTACGGGAGTAAGGCCACCGCGATGAACGAGGTCGTGCCCGGGCAGGTGTGGACGTTCGACCAGCTGCAGGGTCTGCTGGACGTGCTCGTGAACGTGAGGATGACCGTGGTGGCGCTCCAGAACGGAGGCCTGTGGGTGCACAACCCGGTGGCGCCGACGCAGGAGCTCATGGACATGCTCGCCCCCATCGTCGCCAAGCACGGTCCGATCAAACACATCGTGGTGGGTAGCGCCGCGATCGAGCACAAGATCTACTCCGGACCCTTCAGCAAGAAGTTCCCAGCCGCCGACGTCTGGGTCCCGCAGAAGAACTGGACCTTCCCGGTGGACGTCCCCATCGACACGTACGTTCCGTACTACCCCAGGGGATCGCCCAAGTACCTCCCGCTGGATTCCACGTCGGGCATCGGCGCCGTGCCGTGGGCGGACGAAATCGAGCACTACACCCTGGAGGTTGGAGGGAGCTCGCTGAGAAACTTTAAGGACCCGTGGTTTGTCGACACCGCGTTTTACCACAAGAGATCCAAGACGATGCTGGTCACCGACGTGGTGCTGCACGTGTCGCAGGACCCGGTTCCGGTGGCCGTCATCGAGCCGGAACCCCTGCTGGTGCGCGGCATGAACGGACCGGACCAGATGCTGCCCAACACCAGGGAGGCTAGGTCGATGGGCTGGGGCAAGACGGTGCTGTTCGGCCTTCTGTTCAACCCCACCGCGGTTGACGTCAGGATCAACCCGCTGAGCGTGAACAAGTCCTTCCTGGACGGGTTCTACTGGGAGCCCAAGTGGAAGGACGCGTTCAAGAACCTGACGGACAAGGACATGTTCGTGCCGCCGATCCTTCACACCCTGGCGTTCCCGCGGCGCAGGGACGAGGTCAAGCGGTGGGCGGAGAGCGTCGCGGCGTGGGACTTTGAGCGGATCATCCCGGGCCACCTGGACGGTCCCATCGACGCCACGCCCAAGCAGTTCGCGACGGCGATCGACGTGGCGCTCACCAAGTCCTCGAGGGAGGTGTTCGGCGAGGATATCGACACGTTGGAGCAGGTCGATAAGATCTCGAGGGACCTTAAGAGCCTGGAGGAGCCCACGCCGCTTTCGGACCCGAGCCCCGTGCGGTACTACACCCCGCCGCCGCCAGAGCCCATGGAGCACCCGGTGCCCATGGACTGATGAATGTGCGAGCAGCACGCGAGTCTTAGCGTATTAATTCGATGTCATCACAAGCAGCGTGCGTCGTCGGTACTCTCTCTGCCGTCGTGAGCGGTGCACTCCCTCCGTCGTTCTCTCACCGTCGCTCTCGAGACACTCGAAACGTTCCCCCCTCAGGCCCTCGACTTGTCGCGCCTCGCCCGCGCCTCGATCTCCTCGTCCTCCGCGGCGGCGTAAAGGTCGCACACGGATCTCAGGCCGGCGGCGTCGGCGAGCATGGCCAACTCCTCGTCCACGCCCTTGGACTGCGCGGTGAGCCGCTCCAGGAGGACTCGCTCCTCCGCAGCCCTCGCCTCCTCCAACTGCGCGGCCTCGTCCCTCTTACTCTCAATCATCTGCTTGAACGGGCCGAGGAGCGCGCGCTTCACCTTGGAGAGCATCGCGCGCGCGGCGTTCAACGTGGACGTAACCTCGGCGTCGAGGGTCACCGCGGTCGCGTCGGGAGGAGCGAGGCCGGGAGACGTGAGGTGCGCCACCTTCGCGTCGAAGGCGCTGCTCACGCGCCTCAGCGCGGCGTGTGGGTCGTCGCAGACGGGCGCGTCCTCGATCTCCTCGGAGTCGAGGTCGTCATCCGACTCGGAGAGCGCGAGGGTGTCGTACGCGGGGTCGACGATCTCGCGCTTGGGAGCCATCGCTGTTTGAAACTCAACACTCAACGGCTTGAAGTTGACGAGAAAACAACGAGGCTCGAATAGGATCGAAGGTCGTGGCTTTTAAGTTGAGGGTGCCGTCGCCCTTCTCGCCACAACTCGACCGAACGCCATGACCGAGTGCTTGAAAAGGTCGTCTGCCAACGCAAACGCCGCGCCGCCGTGGCTCGAGGAGCACTTCCCCACCGACTCGACCGACGTGCTGCTGGGTTCCTTCGTCGGCTCGTACCGTGCCTCTCGTCTGCTTGTGTCGGGGCGAGTGTATGTTATTAGCGGCCGACGGGGCGCGCGCGTGTGGTTCCATTCGGATATCTTCGGTATCGTCACCACTCGGCTCATCCACCTCGCGGACGTATCCGTGGTGCGCAAGGTGAATAAGGTTGGCGTCGTGTCTGCCATCGAGCTCCTTCGCGCCTCAGACGGCAAGAGCTATGTGTTGTGCAGCTTTATATACAGGGAAAACGCCTTCAAGTGCATTCACGACGCGTGGAGGCTGGAGCACAGCGCAAAGGCGACCGCGACGACACACGACGGCGACGTCGCGCACACCGCGAGCGGCGACGAGAACGACGACGACGCGACGGGAATCGAGGACATCCCCGGCATCACCCGCTCCTTAGAACGAACCTACTCAGTGGCGTCCTCGCAGGCCACCGAGAAGGTTTACGGCTCCCAAGACACCTTCTCCTATGCGAGCCGCAGGCCCGCTCCCGACGCGAGGGAAATCGTGCTCACCAGACGCTTCCCCGACTGCAACGATCGATGCGAGCTCTACGATCGCATGTTCGACTCGGAGCTGACCCTTTTGACAAATCATCTCATGCGCAACTGTAAGGTTAAGAACATCGTGAGGAGCCCAATGCGAGACGGCAAGTGTTACCTCTCGTACGATACGCCCACGGGTGTTCACCTCCCGTCCGTGCCCAAGGTGTGCCACATGAAGGACGCCCAGATGTACGACCGAGGCGCGTGGATGTCGTCGCGCGCTCATAGTCAGGGAACACCCTACGCGGACTGCTATATGGTACAGACGCTCGTGCTTCTGGACGTGTCCTTCAGCTTGACTTCGGAGGTCCAGGTGTCGTGCCACGTGGAGTGGCTAAAGCCGGTCTCCAGCATCGTCAAGAGCCTCATCGAGCGCGGAACGAGGGACAAGGTTCGAAAGAGTTACGGCAGGTTCTTCGATCTGGTGGAGGAGGATCTTCGGGCAAACAAAGGAGCGAGCGCGCCGCCGATGCAAGACGCCGGCCTCATCCGCTCAAACTCAACAATGAGCGTCAGCTCCGTCGAGGTGCCGGTGCCCGAGGCGAACAGCACCGCCGCCGACAGAGTCACCCGCACTTCGTACTGGTGGGGACACGCCGTTTGGTTCATGCCTGCGCTCATCGCTCTCATGATTATCGCGCTCGTTTTGATCTCCGTCGGAAGCGACAACGGAACCGACATCTCGGTGATACCCGGGTCGTTGCAGTTTGTGGTCGAAGGTGTGGAGCCCGTGACGAAAAGCGCGATCCGTTCGGCCATCAGGCGCCTGGCCAGTGACGACACCGCGGTGGATTCGATTCTCGCCGCGCTCGTCGATGTGGTGTGACGGAGGATAAGATTGTATATTTCAAAACGCCATGTAACGACGAATTTTACTTCTTCGACATCATGAACTTGACCTTCTCCGCACCGGTGAGCATCGGCAGCGTGTTCGGGTCCATCGCGCTCCCGCCGCCGCCGCCGCCGCCGCCGCCGCCGCCGTCCCGCTTGGCGCCGCCGGGTGCGGGCGAGGCCTTACCCGTCTCCTTGCCGGCGTCATCCTCAAGCCCGGCTGTGGCGTACTTGCTCACCGCGTCTGAGATCTGACCGGCGTGGATCTTGCCCGATAAAACCACGTACGGCGCCGCGGTTGCCTTCTGCGCCATCTTCATCTTATCCACGGACCCGGTCACCGACTCGCCTTCCCGCATCTTCTTCGCCTTGACCTCCTCCTGATACGCCCTTAGCCGTTTCTCCTTCTTGGCTCGGCCCGGTTCAATGCCGTGGAACCTGTGGCACAGCTCGCGGAACGCCTCCTTTGGGGTCATCTTGCGCCCAAACTCGTCGTACCTGTCCAGCTTAAAGTCGAAATTGTGGCCGTCAAACTCTGCGCCGGTGATTTCCGCCGCCTCCCTCACGCGCATGAGCGCCAGGGGTTTCTTGTCATTGGTGCGCCCGTCCCACATGTCGTTCTCGTGCAGCTTACCGGTCTCCTTCAGCAGGGCCAGAGTGGCCGCCAAACCGCTTCCCATGGGGTTGGCCTGCACGCCGTCCAAGGGGTTCACCTCGTCATCCTCATGTTCCTCCTCGGCGCCAACCCCCGAGGGCGGCGGGGGAGGAACGGGCGGCATGCCGTCGACATCCGAGCCGGGCGGCGGGGGAGGAACGGGCGGCATGTCGCCCGAGCCGGGTGGCGGGGGCGGAATCGGGGGCATGTCGCCCGCGGCGGCCGCCTCGCTCCTCGTCGCCCTCTTGTCCTCCACGTTGATCCCGTGAACGAACTCCTGCACGTCGTTGAACACCATGCCCTCGCCGCTCGCACCTCGCTCCTCCGTCTCCGGCGCATCCGTCGCCCGCCGAGCCGCCGCCTCCCTCGCGAGGTCGACGTCGCTTCGAACCCCCGAGCCCCTCTCCGCGAGCCGCTTGGTCCGCTCGAGCGCCATCGCGAGCTCCGTGTCCTCGTCCTCCTTGACGTCGCCGGCCATCTCGGCGAGGATGCGCTCGTCCGTCTTGATCTTGGCCTTGTTGAGCGCGTTCTGAAACCCCATCAGTTTCCTCTCCTCCTCCCCCGCGTCTCTCCGGAAACGGCCTCGGGCCCTTTCGGGCTCGGCGGCTGCCTCCTGCTTCTCCTGCGCCGCCTGCGCGAGGTGGTCGTTCTCAATCTCGGAGATGTCGAACTTTTTCTCCCGCAGCTTCTTCCGTCGCTTCTTCTTTGGTTTGTTGAACTTGGCCGCCGCCTCCTCGGCAACCTCCGCCGCGGACATGAACTCTGACATCTCCCTCTTCTGCACGTCAGCCGTCTCAGCCACGGCGTTGACGGAAACGCCGCCGAGCGAGGCGGCGAGCCTGCGCTTTATGTCGGCTTTTCTCTTCTCCTCCGCGGCGTCGATCGCGCCCGCCGCGTCCAGAGTGAGACCCTCGTCCTCGTCCTCCTCGTCGTACTTTGAGAGAATCTTCTTGCCGGCGTCCTCGTCGTCGGCGCCAAACGGGTTGTCGCTTCGCTTCGTCGCAGCCTTTTTCGCCTTCTGCCGCTTGCGCTCCTGCGCCACGTTGATGTTCTCGAGCTCGTCGTCCTCCTCGTTAATCCCCTGGAGCTTATCGTCGAGGATGGACGAGTCCTTCAGGGTTAAGATCGTGGTCTCACCCTCGGCGACGTCTTCCAGGCCGTGACGAACCCTCATGCCCGCGAGGTCCTTGGCGCCGTAGATCTCGTCGCCCTCCGACTCCTCCGCCTCGTCGTCCTGCTCCGCGAGCTTCCGCGCGAGCTCCTCCGCCTTTTTGCGTTCCTCCTTGCGCCGCTTCTCCTCGATCTTGCGGCTCTTGTTCACCCAAGCCATCATGTCGTCGTCGTCGGCGTCCGCCGCCTCGCCGAGTTGCTTAGTGGCGCGGTTGCGCTGCTCCATGGTCCGCTTCTCCTTGGCCGCGGCGATCTTGGCGGCGAGCGCGGCGGTTTCCGCATCCTTGGCGTCCGCCTCCCGCGCCGCGCGTTCCGTCTCCTCGGCCTCGCGACGCGCCTTGGCCCGATCACTCTCGCCCGTGCGGAGGGGCTTCAATCCTAGCTTCTCGCGGACTCGGTTGGTCTCCTCCAGGGACATGGAGACCTCCCCGCCCGCGTTAGACGTGTTGACCTTCATGTCCTCGGGGAAGTCGTCCATGGAAGCCGCCGGGGCCTCACCATCCTCCATCTCGGCGTCGGAACCCATGCCGTCGCGCGTTGGATCTTATGGGCATGACCTAATTTGTGGGTCTCCTACGGCGTTCGGTGGCCAGCGAAGGATGTCATTTCTCTTGCCGGCTGGGCTCTCCCCCGACATGGGGGAGCTTTCCCGCCCGCATCCGGGTGAAGGGAGTGGCGACGCGTCGCCCGAGTCGGCGTCGACTTCCGGCCTGTCGGAAGTGCGCCTGTACGAGACGCGACGCGGGTTCCACCTGGCGGGGGGCCGCAGAACTTCGGCGGATGGGGGTGTGCGGTGGCGGGTGGTTCGTATAGGCCGGATGGAGACCGCATCGGGAGGGTTGGACGCGGTCGAGGACCCGCTCACGTACGACGACGATGCGCTCGAACGGCTGCTGCAGCGCGACAGCCCGGGGTTCGTCACGCTCGTCGCGGAGGGGGTCGCCGTGGTCGGCACCATGCGGCTGCTCACCGGCCATCACCTCTTGCTCGTCACCGCGAGGAGGGCGTTGGGTCTGGTGTGCGGTCACGTCGTGTGGGGCGTGGGGGACACCAAGCTCGTCAGGCTGGCAGACACGGTCGACCGACGGGGCACGGAGGCGGACGAGCAGAGGCTCAAGAGGCTGCTGCAGTGGGTCGACCTCGCCACGGGCTTCTTCTGGAGCGACACGTACAACCTCACGGAGACGCTGCAGACGAACGCGCTGGCACCGCCGCCCGACGCGCCATCCGGCGAACGCCATCCGGGGGAGGCGACGGCGGGATTCGATCCCCCGACCTCGGGCCATCCGGTGTACTGCCCCGGAGACTTCGAGTCCGCATTCGCGTGGAACGCGCACCTGTCCAGGGCGTTGCGCGTTTCGCTGGGTGCGTCGACCGCGTCGCGGTGGATCGCGCCGCTGTGCCACGGGTACTTTGCGCAGACCCGCGCGTCGCTGTCGGGCCGCGAGGTGACGATGACGGTCGTCGCGCGCAGGTCGCGGCACCACGCGGGGACGCGGTTCAATCGCAGGGGAGTCAACGCGCGAGGCAGGGTGGCGAACGAGGTGGAGACGGAGCAGATCGTCGACGCCGGCGACGCGCAGCTCACCTGGTTAGACGCGAGTACGCCGACCCGAGGCGCGAACCGGGTTCGGGGGCGCCGTCGGCCGAGGTACGAACCCCGCGTGTCCTCCGCGACGCAGCTGCGGGGCAGCGTCCCGCTGTTCTGGTCACAGGACACGTCCGCGCTGAACGCCAGGCCGACGATCGTCGTCCGCGGGCACGACGTGACCCACGCGGCGACGGCGGCGCACTTTTCGCTCGTGCGGGCGCGGTATCACGACCCGGCGGTGTGCCTGAGTCTGATCCGTTCGCAGGAACGGCGGCCGAGGGAGTCGGCGCTTCGAGGCGAGCTGGCGGCGGCGCTGCACTACGTCAACGGCGCTTTGCCCGCGGACCGGGAGAGGATCGCGTGCGTGCACTGGGACTTTGAGCGTCAGATGAAGGGATCCGTCGATAAGGGATCCGTCGCGGCGGACGAGGACGAGGACGAGGACGGGGACGAGGACGGGGACGGGGACGGGGACGAAAAGTCGGCACCCGGGGACGGAGACGGTGACGGCGACGGTGACGGTGACGGGGACGTTTCGGAAGGTTTCGGGGGTTCTTCTTCATCCGGAAGAGCCTCCGCGACGGCTGCGGGACTGTACCGTCTGGGGAAGGTGGCCGGCGGCGCCCTCGTTCTCACCGGGGTCTTCGCGGTTGGTCCCTCGTCGAGGATGACGCCGGCGCTCGAGCGGCAGCGCGCGAGGTGCGGGGGCGTGCACGCTCGCGCCGCCGCCGCCGCCTCGTTCAGGGACGCCGCTTGCGAGCTGGTCACCGGCGTCGAACCCAACCCCGGGACGGCGGTGGGCGGGGGCGATCCGTGCGCGCCCTCACCCGGAGCGGGCGCGGGGTCCGACCCGTGGCTGTTTTCCACGGCGCCGTCTCGCGTCGCCCCCCTCGACGACTCGAAGAGACTCGCGCTCACGTGCCAGAGCGGCGTCCTCCGGTCGCACTGCGTGGACTGCCTGGACAGGACCAACGTGGCGCAGTTCGCGTGGGGTCTCGCCGCGCTCGGATGCCAGCTCGAACGCCTGGGGGTCATCGACGGCGACGTCATCGGCCCGGACTCCCCACTCGCGACGGCGTTGATGTCCGTGTACAGGTCGATGGGCGACGTCCTCGCCATGCAGTACGGCGGCAGTCAGGCGCACCGCAAGGCGGAGATGGCGCGGGACGGCGTCGGCGTCGGCGGTCCATCCGGCGCGGTGGCGCGCGTCGTGAACCGCGTCGCCAGCGGCGGCGCCAAGCTGCTCACGTCCGCCAGGAGATTCTACTCCAACGCGTACACGGACGCGGACAAGCAGGAGGGCATCGACCTGTTCCTGGGTCACCACGCGGCGACCCGCCGATGGGACGAGGACGATCC
>MDTE01109269.1_pt1 | contig 13677 bp, 9 predicted proteins | sample 811231 | NCBI WGS metagenome assembly MDTE01 (sample SAMN05326651, study PRJNA326480) | marine metagenome | isolation source: seawater | place: Indian Ocean: Red Sea | collected 2010
AAATTTCATTTTTTAGAAAGTCCTAAATTTTAGTCGCTCGTTTGTAAAAAGTTTTCGGGAGATACCCCGTACACTGATTTAAAGGTTCGGGAAAAGTGAAACTGGTTTTCAAAACCTAACTCAAAGGCAATATCTTTTACGAGTCTTCTTGTGGAAAGTAATAGAGAAGCTGCATGACCCATTTTAAGCCGGATGAGAAAACGGTAAGGTGGTTCATGGTGAAACCGTTTAAATACACGGGATAGATAAGCTGAATCGATATTTACTTCCGCAGCAAGTTCGTCAATTGTTCTGAGTCGAAAATAGTTGTTCCGCAAATGTTGAAGAATCCTGTTATAAGTGTCCCATGCGCGGGCCTGCTTTTCTTTCGAAGATTTCAAAAGTTCAGAAATTTTTAAAACCATGGCATTCGCCAGATGGTTGCATACAGCAATGGAATGATTTGAGCCTGAATTTGCATTACTTAAGAGTAATTCGAACAATTCAATGATTTCACCAAGGTTTCTAATTTTTGGGAAGAATGGTTTTTCTGAAATTTGTTTTATCGATTCAGAATGAGATTTGTGTGCCAAAACCAGGAAGTATTTAACTAATGGATGGGTGGTGGAAGAAGAAATTCTATGATATGTGCCTACGCCGTAGTTAAAGAAAGAACCAGGTCCGAGTTTATATTTTTTATTATTAAGAATTAATTCACCTTTTCCTCCGGTTATAATTTCGAGAGTGGTAAAATATTTTTTGGAGGTTTTTTCGCATATCAGCGGATATGAATCGCGCTCAATCAGAAATTCCGGCAGGCACTTCTCAAAACCCAAACTAACAATTTCGAGGTCATCATTTTCATTCGTTGGTATTCCTAAGAACACTTGGCGTGCCTCAGTAACTTGTTCCGAAAAATGCTCTTGTGTGGTTTCCATTAAAAAAAGTCAAAAAGGGATATAGTATTGTCAAGGATATGTATTCCAAAAATTTGTCATTAAAGCTATATTTCAAAAGTAATTGTAAAACATTTCTTATCTTACAAATCTATTATTTGTCTCCTCTATAAAAAGAATTATAAATCATAATTTGTAATGTTATTATTTCCAAAACTAAATTTGAATGTTACGCCTCTGTCGGTTGACAGAATATAATATTTTACCTTCAATTTTATTAATGCGTATCTCACCGCTACTTTCACTGCACTTTATTACCTTTAGTTTTTGTTTGGGTGAAGATTTAACTTTTTTTGAGTCAAAAATAAGGCCTGTTTTATCTGAAAAATGCTATGAATGCCATTCCGCCCGGGGAGACAAGGTAAAGGGTGGGTTGCGCTTGGATCACATTGATCTGATCTTGAAAGGTGGCGACACAGGTCCAGCCTTGGTGCGAGGAAACCCTGAAGATTCATTACTCGTCGAAGCAATTCGCTACCAAGAATCCGATTTCCAGATGCCTCCAAAAGGGAAACTTAAGGAGTCTCAGATTGGGGAAATTGAAACCTGGATCAAAAACGGGGCGTTTTGGCCAGACGAGCCTGTGCCCGAATTGTCATCCACCGAAAAGAGATCTGTTTTCAATCTTGAAAAAAGACGGAAAGAGCACTGGTGTTGGCAACCTATCTCTCCACCGACTATGCCCGTAGCTGAAGTGGACAAAAACCTGCATCCAATTGATCAATTGATTCGTGAAAAATTGGCTCATGCAGATTTGTTACCTTCCAAACTTGCAGAAAAAAGAACTTGGTTAAGACGTGTTACTTATGATCTTACCGGGCTTCCCCCAAGCTTGTCAGATATCGAAAGCTTTATATCAGATCATTCCGTCAATTCATACGAAATCGTTGTAGATCGTTTACTTGCTTCACCTCATTATGGGGAAAAGTGGGCAAGGCATTGGATGGATCTGGTTAGGTATGCAGAGACTTGTGGTCATGAATTTGACTATCCATTGGAGCATCCTCACGAGTATCGTGATTATTTGATAAGGGCATTTAATTTGGATGTTCCTTATGATCAGTTTCTTCGCGAGCATGTTGCCGGTGATCTAATTGAAAATCCCCGGTTACATCCCGACTCCAAATTTAACGAATCCGTTATCGGCACGGGGTTTTGGTATTTTCACGAAGCTGTTCATGCTCCGACTGACCCAAAAGTAGACAATGCGGACCGAATGGAAAATCAACTCGATGTTTTTGGAAAAACCTTCCTAGGTCTAACCATCGGTTGTGCCAGGTGTCATGACCATAAGTTTGATGCAATCTCTGAGAAAGATTATTATTCACTTGCCGCCTACATTCAGGGAAGTACAAGGCAGGAGTACCCATTGGACGAGGGTGGAAAGCGGAGAGAAGTATCCCAAGAATTATCGAAGTTGTCCAAAGAGGCTTTTTCGAGTCTCAAGAATTCGAAACTGGTTAAGGGAAAGCCAAGTGTATATTGGCATACCACTGAAGAAATCTTTAAGCCCAAAAATAATTATGATATTAAAGGTGACCCATGGGAAGGTGACTCAATTGCCAATTTTGACCAAGATCTTGAAGGATGGAAACCGATTGGCAAGGCATTTGGAGCAGCTCCTCAAACAAAGACCTCTGGGAATAATCCTGTGACCAACTTCCATGGTAAAGGATGGGCAGGTTCTTTAATTTCGGGTGGCGATAAATTAACCGGCGAACTTCATTCACCACAATTTAAGGTAACCAAGCGCTTTATAAATTTTCTGGTAGCAGGAGGTTCGCGTTTAAAAGTAGGCATTGAATTATGGATAAATGATAAAAAGAAGTTAGTTAGCCGTGGCTCTAACAATGAGAATTTTACTCCTAGGTCTTGGGATTTGAATAGCTACCTTGGATGCGATGCTCAAATTCGCTTGGTTGATTATGAAACCGGTGGGTGGGGTCATATCCATGCAGATAGATTTGTTCTTTCCTCTGTGCCTTCCACTAAAGTTCAGGAGTTGCCTGTGCCATATTTGAAAGACATAGAACGGATTGCTGATTCAAATGGTCTTTCTCCGAAGTTGCTGGAATCATGGTGCTACCACTTCAAGCAAGAAAAAAGTTTATTTGCCACATCCAAGAATTTCGAAAAAGAGAAGGGCTTATTTACTGGACTTTCAAAAGGGGAAGAGAACTTTTTAATAAACAGTTCCTTATTTGCTGATTTCAAATCAGGGGAAGTTCCAGAGGGTTGGAAAGTTACGGGTGAGGCTTTTAAGCCTCGAGGTAAAGATCTATTGTTTCTTGATAATTCTTCACTTTTACCTCACCCCGATAGGTTTAGCTCAAGAACACTGGGTATTAAGCGTGTGGGAAATTTACGATCTCCTCATTTCAAAATTGAACACGATAATATTCTCATCAAAGCCAAGTCTAATAAGGTATTTATCCGTGCGGTAATCGACAATTTTCACATGGCTATTTACAACGCATTGCTATTTAATGGAACATTTATCAAAGAGGCTAATTCTGACGGAGAATTTAAATGGTTCACTCTTAATACTCGCAAATACAAGGGGCACTGGGCTTATCTTGAAATTGTAGACAAAGGGAGGGAAGCATTCATCGAGATTGACCAAGTTCGTTTTGCTAATGGTGGAATTGGAAAAACACCTAGTTCTGAATTCCCTTTTATCTTTAATCAACCTAACCTGAAGGCAGAAAATCTAAGTCAGTTGCTTGATAAATTTTATGACCTCCTCCCCGAAAAGTTAGAAAAAGGAAACCTGTCTGGTGAGGAAATTGCATTTGTTAATTACCTGAAAACCAGAGGGCTTCTTGAGTTTGAAGATGCTGACACCCAGCAGTTTTTGGCCCAAGCATCTGAAGTAGAATCCAAAACCCCAAGGGAGAGGTATGTTTTAGCCATGGGCAAGGGATCGTCATATCCCGGTAATGTCTATGTTAGGGGAAGTCCTCATTCTCTTGGTGATTCAGTGAAAAGTCGTAACCTATCCGCATTGGGTGGACAAACTGGGGACAGACTCCAGCTCGCAAATAATTTGGTTACGAAGGATAATCCATTAGTCGCAAGGGTCATGGCAAATAGAATATGGTTGAAGCTATTTGGTCGTGGAATTGTACCAACTCCGGATGATTTTGGTCCCATGGGTCAGGAACCAAGTCATCCCAAATTACTGGATTGGTTAGCTTCAGACTTTCGCGAAAATAATTGGTCAGTTAAGAATTTGATTCGGCAAATCGTGCTTACTCACTCATATCGTCAATCGAGTATTACGCATCCGGATAATAGTAACGAAAAAATAGAACTGACTGATCCTCAAAATATACTCCTTTATAAAATGCCAGTCCGTAGATTGCAGGCGGAATTCATTCGTGATTCTATTTTATCATTCTCAGGAAGATTGGATTATAAAATGTATGGCAAATCGATAGCTATTCATCGTACACCCTTTATGACTGGCAGAGGAGGCAGAGGTAGTGGTCCTTTGGATGGAGCAGGGAGAAGAAGCATTTACGGTTCAGTGTATCGTAATTTTATTTCACCATTTATGTTAGCCTTTGATCAACCTGCACCTTTCGGAACGAAAGGGAGAAGATCCGTCTCTAATGTACCCGCCCAATCTTTAGCATTGTTGAATGATCCATTTGTCATCGAGCAATGTAAATTGATCGGTAAAAATATATTTGAGTTAAAAGGTGACACATCGTCATCTCTACAGAATCTTTACAGCACCATCACGGGTAAAGAATTAACTCAAGAAACTGAGAAAAAACTTCTCTTATTCCTTGAAAATCAATCCACCACTCTGGGTAAGAATGATCAACAGCTATGGGCAGATTTGGCTCATGTTTTGATTAATTCCAAGAGCTTTCTATTTTTGAACTAAACTATCTATAGCCATGCACTGCAATCAATTCAATCGTCCAGTTACCCGAAGATCCATGCTTCAATCCTGTGCCATGGGATTTGGAGGTCTTGCTTTTTCCGCGTTGTCCAATGAAATTAGTGCTGCTCCTTTATCACCAAAGAAGCCCCATTTCACACCTCGTGCAAAGAATATAATTTTCCTGTACATGGATGGAGGACCTTCCCATGTAGATATCTTTGATTACAAACCAGCACTTGAAAAATATAATGGTAAAGACCCTCGTGAGGTAATCGGTAAGCTAGCTCCGACGCAGTTTGATAGAATTGGCAAGATTTTAAAAAGTCCTTGGGAATTTAAGCAGAGGGGAAAGAGCGGTCATTGGGTTTCTGATCTTTTTCCTCATATAGCACAGGATGATGTGATTGATGAAATTTCAATGGTTAAGTCCATGACATCCAATTTTTCAGAGCATACCTCCGCAAACTATTTCCTTCATACGGGAAGTGGCTTTCAGGGAAGACCCAGCATGGGTGCATGGTTTGGCTATGGTCTTGGTACAGAAAACCAAAACCTGCCTGGTTTTGTGGTGTTGAATGGTGGATTAATACCTCCAGGAGGGCTCGATTGCTTTGGGTCCGGCTTTTTGCCTGCAAGCTATCAGGGTTCCGTATTTCTTCCCCAGAATGAACCTGTAGCTAATATAAAACCAAAGGAAAGAACCACACAGCTCCAACAAAACAAACTTTCTTTGCTTTCTGATTTAGATAAAGATTCTTTAATAGAATCAGAATTTGATCCGCAGGTGGAAGCTGCGATTCAAAACTACGAAACTGCCTATCAAATGCAGTCATCAGTTCCTGAACTTATGGACCTTAGCGGGGAATCTGAAGCAGTTAAGAAATCCTACGGAATGGACTCAGATTTTAAGAATACCCGCACCTTCGGATTACAATGCCTTCTTGCCCGTAGACTGGTGGAGAGGGGAGTACGGTTTATAGAACTCACATGTCCGGGAGGAAATGGTGATAGATGGGATCAACATGGTGGACTGGTTGATGGACACGGGAAAAACTGTAAGTCAGTGGATCAGCCAATTGCAGGACTTATTCGAGATCTTCGAAAACTTGGTATGCTCGATGAAACTTTAATAGTTTGGAGTGGAGAGTTTGGCAGAACTCCGTTTGCACAGGGTTCCAATGGTCGCGATCATAATCCCTTTGGCTTTACCACATGGTTTGCAGGAGGAGGAATTAAACCTGGAGTCTCTGTTGGCTCTACGGATGAATTTGGTTACAAAGCTGTGGAGAATAAATATGAGATTCATGATTTACATGCAACTATGTTGCATTTGTTAGGAATCGAGCATACTGAAAGTACATTTCGCTTTGGGGGTCGTGATATGAGACTCACCGAAGTATATGGACATTTAATCAAAGAAATTTTGGCTTAGTTTAGATCAATATCAAGATTGCGAAAATTTTTTCAGCTTTGATTTTATTGTGGAAACCTAGCTTATCATAGTTGATAGTTTATTTATGCCTGAACAGTCCGAAGATGTATTTGAAACTCCCATCCTTGAAAGCCCACTTTCAAAATACCTGCGAGAATACCGTTTACTTAACAGTCTTCTAATTTCTCTCTTTGCAGTCGTTTTACTTTTTGCATTACTTTGGAATATTGTCGTTTGGGTAGCCCCTGCTGGAGAACCCGGCTCTGATTTTGCCGATGCTGGACCTAATAACTCTGCTCCAAAAAAGCAGGAACAAAAAGTCCGTTTAATGCAGAGGCAAAAACAGGCTAAGCCATCTCAAACCTTTACTTTCCAAGCCCAGGCAATATCAGATATTGTGGCGCCTGTTGTCGATATCGAAACCAAAGATTTAACTCCGGCAATGACAATGAGTGCTATGGGCGATGTGGGAGATGTGAGAGTGGATGTAGACATGTCTGTGTTAAACAAGGCATTCGCTTCCAACTTCATGGGTGTAAAGTCACAGGCCAATAAAATTTTATTTATCATTGATTATTCGGCATCGATGAGAGGACGGGATAAAGTAATGCGATATGAATTATGTAAGGCCATAGATAAACTTCCTGCCGTTGGTTCATTTGCAGTGATATTCTTCTCGGGTCCGACTTGGATTGCAGGTCAGGACGCGAATGCACTTCACAAGAATTGGGAAGGGTCAAACGGTGGAGGATGGAAACCCAAAGAGGGGCACACACCGGAGCGTCCCAAATGGTTGCCTGTTACACCGTCAAATAAGAAAAAACTGAAGGAAGCAGTTGTATCTACCCCATTAACTTTTGGCACTGTCTGGGATAATTCATTTGAATGGGCTTTCTACATGAACCCCAAGCCGGATGTGATTTATTTTATGACCGATGGAAATGCCAATAAAAATTTACAAGGCATGGAAATCATAAAGAGCAAGAAGGGAAAAACCAAAATTTACACTATTGGGTATGGAGCCCCAGCTGGAGCAAAACAACCGCTTGAAGAAATTGCTGCAATTACTGGCGGAAAAAGCAAATTTGTAGAAATGGATGAAATTCGTCAGATGGAACAAAATATCGACAAAGAAGATAAAGAGGTAATGAATTAATTTTGTAGATTTTCTTTTCTCATTTGTTTTCGTTAAACTTCATTTTGAAAATTATATGCCAACGGGGCACGCAGATTAGTCTATGAGATGTTTTCTATTTCAGGATGTACTGAGGCACTGAGTGGGCTGTTGAGGGAAGAGTAAGTTTGCAAACTTTCCCCAGATGAACAAAACCTGCCTTACTCCCTAGTGATGATTCCGAATGGCAGATGTTGAGTGACTGTCAGTTGTTTCTCTAAAATACAATCAACAGTCATTCGCATTGCCAAATTTGGCAATACATTCATAGCTATATTGAATGAATACGATTGGTCTAGATATTGGAACATCTTCAGTAAAAGCACTCTTGGTTTCGCCGAATGGAGAAGTTTTGAAAGTAAGTTGTCCGGAATATCCTTTTCAAACGCCAAAACCTCTTTGGGCTGAAACCAATCCAAGTGTTTGGTGGGAAGCTACCCTGATAGCAATCAAGGAATTGTTGGAAGGAAACAAGCCAGACAGTATTGGCGGAATAGGATTGACGGGACAAATGCATGGATTGGTTTTATTGGATGCAAAAGGAGAAGTGCTTCGTCCATGCATTATGTGGAATGATCAAAGATCTTTTGCTGAATGCGATGAAATGACATCGATCATTGGTAAAGAAGAGATTTTGAGGATAACTGGAAATCCCCTACTTGCTGGATTTACTGCTCCAAAGATTCTTTGGGTGAAGAAGAATGAACCAGAAGTTTTTGCCAAAATTGACAAGGTTCTTTTGCCCAAGGACTATATTCGTTACAAACTAACAGGCGAACTTTTTACCGATGTTTCAGATGCATCTGGCATGTCTTTATTAAATGTGGGCAAGAGAGAATGGTCTCAAGAAATTCTAGATGCACTTGACTGGAAAAGAGAATGGTTAGCTGAAGTTACCGAGTCTACTGAAGTTTCATCAAAACTGTCCAGTTCTACTGCTGAAATTACTGGACTATTAGCGGGTACGCCAGTTGTAGCAGGGGGTGGTGACTGCGCAGCACAGGCAGTTGGAAGTTCGATTGTAGAGGAAGGCAAGGTGTCGGTTACCCTTGGCACAAGTGGCGTAGTTTTTGCTCAGAGTGATGAATATCGAGTGGAACCTCAAGGTAAGCTTCATTCATTTTGTCATGCTGTGCCAGGAAAATGGCACATGATGGGAGTTATGTTATCAGCAGCTGGTTCATTTCAGTGGTTCAAAAATCAATTTGCACATAAAGAGAGTCAAATTGAAAAGGAAGGTGGATCCAATGCTTATGATCAATTGACTGATCAAGCATCAACGATAAAGCCCGGAAGCGAAGGGTGTCTCTTTATGCCTTATTTATCGGGGGAAAGAACGCCCCATCCTGATCCGCATGCGAGGGGTGCCTTTATCGGTCTAAGTTTGAGGCATGGAATTGAGCATATGGCACGCTCAGTATTGGAAGGAGTAAGCTTTGGACTCAATGATTCCCTTACCCTTATGCGTGGATTGGGAATCAACCCTTCGAATGTCATATTAACCGGTGGCGGAACTCGTTCGACTGTATGGAAGCAAATGCTTTCAGATATTTTCGAATCTGAATGTTCTCTGGTTAATGCCAAGGAAGGTGCAGCCTATGGAGCTGCTTTGCTCGCTGCTGTAGGAATAAAGACTAAGGATTCGGTTGAAAAAGCTTCATCTGAATGGATTCAGGAGACAGAGAGAGTCTCACCAGGAAAAGATGTCAGAATTTACAGACAAATGTATACTCATTACCAAAAATTATATCCTAGCTTAAAAGAGCATTTTAGTTCGATTGCAGAAATTACTTGATTTCTATCAAAGGAAATATGTCTAAGAATCCTTACGAGTCCCAAAAGCTACTAGGTGAATATTTGTTATTTCACTACGGAAAAAAAGAAGAGATTCTTCCTTGGAAGAGCGGTCCGATTGATGCGTTGAATTTTCCTCAAAGAACGGTTGAGTCATTAATGTCGGGTTTGGATGAATTTAAATTGCATGCAAAAGCTTTGGATGTTGGTTGTGCAGTCGGTGCCTCCACTTTTGTGTTGGGTAAGTATTTTGATGAAGTTTTGGGAATTGATTATTCACAGAGTTTTATTGATGCAGCAAAGAAACTAGCCGCAGATAATTCGATTGATTATTCTTATCTTATAGAAGGAGAACATTTCGTTGAAACAAAAGCAGTCCCTCCAAATTACCGAGGGGATATTGATTTTCAGGTGGGAGATGCAATGAATTTACCATCTTCTCTTGATAGCTATGATCTTGTGCATGCAGCGAATTTAATTTGTCGATTGCCTGAGCCAAAAAAGTTTCTCAATAGGCTTCCTGATTTGGTTAAAAAAGGAGGCTATCTAATACTCGCAACTCCATTTACTTGGCTCGAAGAGTATACCCCTCGAAGCAAATGGATTGGATCTGGTGATTCCAAAGAAAAACTAGAAGAGTTGCTTAGCCCTTGGTTTAAACTTGAGTATGAAGAAGATTTACCATTCCTCATTCGAGAGCATCGTAGAAAGTACCAGTATTCTATGTCATGGGGAAGCCGGTGGATAAGGCTTTAATTTATACATTCTTTAAAAATGAACAAATTAGAAGAATTCGTATCCCATGTTTCTAAGGAAGAGAACCCTCAAAGTGATTGGCCAGAATTAATAAAGTCTCTATGGTGGGCTAGAAAGGGAGATTGGAACATGGCACACAATATTGCCCAGGATGTGAACAGTAGTGATGGAAGTTGGGTTCATGCTTACCTGCATCGGGTTGAAGGAGATTTGGGTAATGCTGCATATTGGTATCGCCGTGCAGGTAAACCAATAAAAACTGACGAATGCCTTGATGGAGAATGGAATGAAATAAGTAAATCAATACTTTCTTTCCAAAATTAATTTCTAGGGTATCTCCAGATATGAAACCTAAGTTATCCGGTAGAATTGATGAAACTGAACTTCTGGAGGAAGAACGTTGGGACTTGAAAATACCTATCTGCTTGGGAGCGTTGTGTATTATGAGTGTATTATTTATTGACTCAGCTCAAGCTTATGACGGAGGTAATGAATGGAAGAAGCAAATCGTATGGAGCGTCTTGGGTTTTGTCGTATATTTTGGCTTTTCATTGCTAGATTATCGAGTGTTCTTGAAATATGCACACATTGTTTATGGAGTATCACTTCTCACTTTGCTTTTAGTTTTTGGAGGTCCAGAGATTTATGGTGCCAGTAGATGGGTAGACTTTGGTTTTTTCAAAATTCAACCATCTGAAATGGCTAAATTTGCCACAATCGTGATGGGGGCAAGTATTATGTCGAGAGCTAAAATTGGCGATCTACGAGATTCTTTGCGTGGTATCATTCGTTTGTCCTTATGTTTTATCCTCCCAATGTTCTTGATTTTTTTACAGCCTGACTTAGGATCGACTCTGGTATTTCCACCAATTGCCTTTACTCTTTTGTACATCGCTCGCATACCTGTTAAATTTTTTATCGCAACAGCTTTATTATTTGCTGCTTTGTTGGGTGTGCTGTGTCTCGATGTATATCGTTATTATCAACATAAATCTGAAAATCTGCGTTCTTCAGAGCCGGTGGTGGCTTATGAAGAAAACGCACTCTTACCACTCAAAGACTATCAACGTAAACGAATACTTACTTTTATCGCTCCTGAAGTAGTAGATCCTCAGGGAGTTGGACCTAACTGGAATAGAATCCAAGCTTTAATAGCAGTTTCAACCGGTGGAATTTCAGGCAAGGGTCTTGGTGAAGGTTTGCAAGCTAAATTAGGATATTTGCCCCCGGCAGTAGCACATAATGACTTCATTTTTGCTGTCTTGGCTGAAGAATGGGGCCTAATCGGTGGGGTTTTAACTCTCTTCCTGTATTCGATCATTATTTTTGGTTGCTTAAAAGTTGCATCGAAGTCCGGTGATCTTTTTGGTCGCCTTCTTTCTGTTAGTATTTCAGTACTTTTGATGGTTCACCTATTTGTTAATGTAGGAATGACTTTGGGCATAACTCCAATTACGGGATTACCCCTTCCTTTTTTAAGCTACGGGGGATCCTTTTTAGTAACATCATTTCTTATGATGGGGGTAGTTCAAAGTGTTTACCGACATAGGAAGGAATTTTTGGTATGATTTCAAAGTATCATACCTTTGTGTGTATAGAGTCGCATGGCAGATTGTTAAACTCATTCGAACATGGCTCGCAAACCAAGATCACTTAACGATTCTTCAAGAAGTATACCTAGTCAATCTCCTGATTCAGAAAACACATCTTCTGAAAATGATTTAACCTCGGCTCCAGTTGAGCCCAGACCCGTTCACATAGATAAGGCTGAACTTAGAAACGCGTCCCTGCAAAGGGCAAAATCTCGTCCAATACGAGAGCGAATTGTCGCTTTTTTTAGGGGAGAAAAAAATAAAGACTATAAAGAGTTGATCATTAATACTGAGGCTTTAGAGAGGAGAGTTGCCCGTATCGAAAATGGGATTCTTCAAGGCTTTGAAGTTGAGCGCCTTGGAGAAGACCGAATGGTGGGTGCGATATTTAAAGGTAAAGTTCAGAATCTAGAACCTGGACTCAAAGCCGCTTTTGTCGATATTGGACAGGAAAAAAATGCGTTTTTGCACTATTGGGACATGTTACCAGGGGCAAATAATGATCCTTCTATTGAAATTGTAAGACAGAATAAAAAGAAAGCATCCAGTAAGAACGAAGTAAAGTCCGTAAAAGATATTCCCAAGGCTTTTCCTATCGGTTCAGAAATTATTGTTCAAATTACGAAAGCACAAATAGGAAGTAAGGGACCGAGAACAACTACAAACCTATCACTCCCTGGTCGTTTTCTTGTTCTTATGCCTTTTGCAGGTCAATGCGGGATATCACGAAAAATTGATGACAAGGCTGAGCGGAATAGACTTAAGAGTATTATAGCCAATCTTTCGCTTCCTGAAGGCATGGGAGTAATTATCAGAACTGCTGGACAGAAAAAAGAAGAAAGATTCTTTGTCAGGGACTTACATTTACTTCTTCAGCAATGGAATGAGATTGAATCCAAATTGAAATCTCAAGAATCTCCAGCGTTTCTATATCAGGAACCAGATCTAATTGGACTTACTGCCAGAGATTTTCTCACAGATGATGTGGATCGGGTACAGGTCGATAAGAAAGATGATTTTGACCGCTTAATGGAAATAATTCAGAAAATTGATGCTAAGTCGAATACCAAGAAAAAGATTACCCATTTTGACGAAGAAATCCCGATTTTTGAAAGATTTAATGTTGAGAGACAGATAGAACAAACTTTTATGCGAAGAGTTCTTCTTCCTTCAGGTGGGGAGATAGTCATGGAAGAAACCGAAGCATTAGTATCAATCGATGTCAATACTGGCAGCCATAAAGGTAATCGGAAAGATGGTAAAAATTTCATTCTACAGGCAAACATAGAGTCTGCCGTAGAAGTGGCACGTCAGATGAGATTAAGAAATCTTGGGGGTTTAGTAATCGTTGATTTCATTGATATGAAAAACAAAAGTGACCAGAGGAAAGTTTTTCAAAAAATGAAGGCGGCAATGTCCGAAGATAAAGCCAAACACAATATCCTTCCAATTTCTCAACTTGGCATAATGCAAATTACTAGGCAAAGACATGATGAGAGTAACTCGAGTGGAATTTATGAACCATGCCCTTATTGTGTAGGGAGGGGTATTGTTAAATCACCCCGGTCGGTAAGCATTGAGATACAACGCAAATTATCTAGTATTGTACGACGATCGAGAATGGAACAAGGTGGTACATCATTGAGTCTAAAGATTTATCTACACCCTGGAGTATTGAGAAGATTACGCGGCCCTGATGCAGATTTGATTAAAAAGATTGAATCAAATTATGAAGTGGAAATTAACTTTGAAAGTTCTGATTCATATCATGTGGAAAACTTTAAGATTGTAGATGAGAAGACGGAACGAGAAATTCGCTAAGTAAGATGACTCATTTCCTTGTAGCTTGTGATAAGTGCAAGGGCTCACTTTCAGCTTTTGAAATGTGCAATTTAGCTGAGTCTGTCTTATCCGAACGATTTCCAACTAGTGATGTTACAAAAGTTCCTCTGACAGACGGAGGTGAAGGGTTTTGTGAAATCCTCACTCTTGGGGCACAAGGTGTTTTACATTCCATTGAAGTTCTTGATTCTGTGGGTAGTAAACAAAAGGTACAGTATGGAATTTGTGATGTAGAAAAATTAAGTCCTAAAGTAATT
>MDTE01094065.1_pt1 | contig 13676 bp, 12 predicted proteins | sample 811231 | NCBI WGS metagenome assembly MDTE01 (sample SAMN05326651, study PRJNA326480) | marine metagenome | isolation source: seawater | place: Indian Ocean: Red Sea | collected 2010
AAGGCAGAGCCAGAAGCTAAGGCAGAGCCAGAAGCTAAGGCAGAGCCAGAAGCTAAGGCAGAGCCTAAAAAGAAAAAGAAACCAGCATCTAAGGCAAAAACAGCCTCAAAAAGAGCTGTTCCTAAGGCCAAATCCACAACTAAAAAAGAATCAACTCCTGAAGAGGACTAACCGTTAGTTTCGTCAGAAATATAATCAACAGAGATGCAGACGCATTAAATATTGTCGTTTGCTGAGTGAGGGAAAAATAGTGCCGGTATCAGCTGCACAGGTTAAAGAATTACGTGACAAAACAGGCGCAGGAATTATGGATTCCAAACGGGCGCTTGAAGAATCAGATGGAGACATCACTAAAGCGGAAGAAATTTTAAATCAAAAGGGACTTGCTTCGGCAGCTAAAAAGGCTGGGCGCGAGACATCTGAAGGTTTAGTCGTTTCTTACATCCATACTGGTGGCCGAGTCGGAGCTTTGGTTGAGCTGAATTGTGAGACAGATTTCGTCGCCCGAACCGAAGATTTTGAATCTTTGGGTCGCAATATAGCGATGCAGGTCGCAGCGATGAGTCCGCTTTATGTTGATCGCGAGTCTGTTCCAGACGGAGCCGATGAGGTCGAAGAAGAGTCATTGTTACTTGAGCAGGAGTACATACGTGACTCTAGCATGAAAATTTCTGACCTCTTAAAAGAGACTATTGGTAAACTTGGCGAGAATATACGAATAAGACGTTTTTCTCGCTTTGAACTCGGCGGAAATTGATCAAAAGAATGCCCGGCCAATTGGCCGGGCATTCTTTTATGCGTAATGCAGAAGAGAGGAAACTCGCTAATGACTAAACCGGCGTACTCGCGAGTGGTTCTGAAAATGTCCGGGGAGTCATTTAAGGGCGATGGAGATTTTGGTCTTGATGCTGAAACTCTACAATATGTTTCTAATCAAATAAAACAAGTTGTTGATATAGGTACCCAAGTAGCAGTGGTTGTTGGGGGTGGTAACTTTTGGCGAGGTGCCGACTATGAACAGACTGGTATGGATCGATCGACAGCTGATTCAGCAGGAATGCTTGCTACGATTATGAACGCTCTGGCTTTGCAAGACGCTTTAGAGCGCGTTGGTTTGACAGTGCGTACACAATCCGCTATCAGTATGCCCTCGATGGCTGAACCATACATCAGGAGACGAGCGGTGCGTCACCTAGATAAAGGTCGTGTTGTGGTGTTTGCCGGCGGTACAGGCAATCCATACATGACAACGGATACTGCGGCAGCCCTGCGTTCATTGGAAATTGGAGCTAGTGCATTAGTTATGGCTAAAAATGGTGTTGATGGCGTATATGATGCAGATCCTCTTGTGAATGCATCGGCAAAAAAATATGACGCGATTTCACATCATGAGGCTATATCTCAGCGGCTTGGTGCCCTGGACAGCACAGCACTGTCTCTTTGTATGGACAACTTAATGCCGATAGTCGTCTTCGATATCTTTAAGGCTGGCAACTTTGCTTCTATTGTTGCCGGCGACCATGTCGGGACTTTGATTAGTACCGAATTGCCTTAATAATTGGTGGACTTGCTTATGCCTTTGGGTGGTAAATATTTTTATTCGGTTGTAAGTTTTTTTTGTTGAAAGAGATTACTTCTCAGTCGCGCTTAGGATAGGTTTTTGGTGAAAAAGATGTTGGATGAAACGCTTGGTGATGCGAAGGACAGGATGTCCCAAACTTTAGATGCTCTGAAAAAAGAGATGGCGAGCGTACGCACAGGTAGGGCGTCGACAGGATTGGTTGATTCTTTGAAGGTTGATTATTTCGGCAGCGAAATGCCGTTGAATCAATTAGCCCAGATTAGCGTTGGTGATGCTCGTCTATTGGTTATACAGCCTTGGGATAAGAATGCTGTCGATCCGATAGCAAAGGCCATACAAAATTCTGATTTAAGTATTTCTCCTAATATCGATGGTGCAATCATTCGGTTGAATTTACCTCCTATGACAGAGGAACGTCGTAGAGAACAGGTAAGAGCCGTGAAAGCGCGAGGTGAGGAAAGCAAAGTTTCGATTCGAAGTTATAGACGTGACGCTCAAGATACGATCCGCATGATTGAAAAAGATGGTGAAGCTTCGCAGGATGATTGCCAGCGTGCACAAAAAGATCTTCAGAAGCTTACAGACGATGCTGTCGCAGAAATCGATGTTGAGACTGTTTCAAAAGCCGAGGAAGTTATGCAGGTTTAGTTTTGATCAACAGCGCGTTTTAACGATTCTTACAGTTACGTTTGCATATTTATGGCTGTCCAACCGCAACAATCTAAATGTCGTGATGAGGTTGATTTAACTATCCCAAATCATGTCGCGATAATTATGGACGGGAATGGGAGATGGGCCGATGAACGAGGGTTAGATGTATCTGAAGGCCATCGTGCCGGCTTTGAAAACTTAAAGCGTGTGGTGTCTGATCTTGCACAGTATGGTGTCAATTACCTGACTTTATATGCATTTTCTACTGAGAATTGGGAGCGACCTAAAGCTGAAGTAACCGGCATTTTTGAATTGGCGGTAGCAGTAATTGCTCATGAGGCACAGCAACTACACGAAAATAATGTGCAAATTCGCCATCTTGGGCGGGTAGATCGGATTTCAGATGAGCTTAAGGGTGAATTGTTACAGGCAGTGGAAATGACTGCTGGCAACACAGGTTTGACCTTGGCGATAGCCTTTGATTACGGTGGAAGATCAGAAATAGCGCAAGCGGCAAAGCGGATGGTTGCCGATGGAGTTAATTCTGATGAAATAGACGAGATTAAGTTCTCAGAATATTTGTATACAGATGGAATGCCGGATGTAGATTTATTGATACGGACGGGCGGTGATTTCCGTATAAGTAACTTTTTGTTGTGGCAATCTGCCTATTCGGAGTTTTATTTTTCTGAGGTTCTCTGGCCCGATTTCTATGGGCAGCATATCGACAGTTCACTTGAGTCTTTTAGTACTCGAAAGCGAAGGTTTGGTAGGCGTCAATAATTCGTAATTTCGCTCGCGCTGTATGTGAAGCGAAATTAATGGAATTCCTTTGTAATTTAGTGTGTAAATAATTTCGTAAATATGAATCTTATCTTTTCAAATACATTGGAAATCTAAGTTGCTAACTCGAATAATTAGTGCGGCTTTTGGTATCTCAGTGGTATTAACGGCAGTATGGATTGGGTTTCCTGGTGTCGCCGTACTTGCAGTATTGGCAGGTTTGATCGGCGGATACGAGCTTAATCGACTTGCTCGACCACACGGACGCTTTTCTGACGGTACCCGGATGATATCTTTAGTCGCTGGGCCGGTTGTCCTAGCATCAATTGGTATATGGCTTGCGACAGATGAACGCATCAGTGGTGGTCTACTGCCTATTCTTGTAGCAATAATCTTTGCTCTAACTGTATTGATAAGAGGTTTAACTACTCTAGAAAAATCATCTGATTTAGAGTCATGGGTGTATTGGGTATTTGCTGCTTATACAGGTGTTGCTCTTGCACACGCTCCAGTACTGATCGAACTTGAACGTGGCCGCGAACTAGTTTTGTTCATCCTTCTAACGACATTTGCAATCGATACCATGGCGCTTTTCGTAGGCTCGTTAATGGGGCGTCACCGCTTGGCTCCTAGTATTAGCCCTAAAAAATCGTGGGAAGGTGCATTTGCTGGGTTACTTGGTGGGGTAGCGATGGCGATTACTGTTGATCTGGTATTAAACATACATTTTACTTTGATGATGGCTGGCTTACTCGGGGGGGTTTTAGGTTTAAGCGCTATTGTTGGTGATCTCTATGAATCATGGATCAAGAGAAAAGCTGGAGTTAAGGACAGTGGTACTATCATCCCTGGACATGGGGGCATTCTTGACCGTTTAGATAGCGTGATACCTAACCTGATGATCGTATACTGGGTTGCAGTATGGGCCAGTCTGTAAAAAATATAGTAATTTTAGGTTCGACTGGATCAGTCGGAACGCAGGCTCTTGACATCATCCGTGCTTTTCCGGACCGTTTCGAAGTGATTGGTCTGTGTAATGGTCGAAATAGTCAACTGTTTAAAAGACAACTTGAAGAGTTCACGCCACAATATTTCAGCACGTTAAGTGATATCGAAAAAGATTATGCAGGTTCTAGATTCGCTCCGGCAGATGAAATAGTTTCTCTCTTGGATGTTGACCTAGTTATGGCGTCTACAGTTGGCTGTGCAGGTATGGGGCCCGTTATCGCAGCATTGCGTGCAGGAAAAGATGTCGCTCTTGCTAACAAAGAAGTAATAGTTATGGCAGGAGACCTCCTTTTCAAGGAGGCAGTATCCAGTGGATCGCGAATACTGCCTGCTGATAGCGAACCTTCGGCTATATGGCAGTGCCTAGAGGGCGAAACCAGCCCGGCCTCACGACTAATTATTACTGCCTCTGGTGGAGCATTCCGCGATCGAACTTGGCAATCCTTGACTGACGTCACTCCTGAGGAGGCACTTAAACATCCCACTTGGGTCATGGGGCCTAAAATCACAATTGATTCAGCTACGCTAATGAACAAGGCGTTTGAAGTAATAGAGTCAAGATGGATGTTCGATATTCCGTTTGAGCAGATTGATGTGACTATTCATCGCCAAAGCATCGTTCACTCAATGGTTGAATTTACGGACGGCTCACTCAAGGCGCAGCTAGGACCTACGAGCATGCTGCAGGTGATTCAACACGCGCTCATGTACCCAGACAGGCAGCCAAACGCTGCTTTACCTGTTATGGACGCGGTTTCTATGGGATCTCTCACTTTTGAAGAGATGGATCAATCGCTTTATCCATGCTTTGAATTAGCCCTTGACTACGGTAAAAAGGGTGGGACCTATCCAGCCGCACTTGCTGGGGCTGATGAAGCGGCTGTTGAGTTGTTTTCCAAAGGTAAATTGAGGTTTACAGAGATTCCTGATGCTGTCGAAAAGACTCTATCTGATCACGTTGTGATTTCAAATCCTAGTGTTGAGGAAACTATCGAAACTGCTGATTGGGCAATGAAAACTACACTGAATCGACACAACGAAAACACATTTCTGAGCTAGCATTAACGAATATGCTAGAAACTTTATTTTTCGGTGTCATTAGTTTCATAATTGTTCTCGGACCGCTTGTGATTCTGCACGAGTTGGGCCACTTATGGACTGCCAGACGATTCGGTGTGAAGACACTTGAATTTGGATTCGGCTTTCCTCCGAGAGTCGGCGGGCTTTGGACTGGTAAAACTACGGTTTTAGTAGACGAATCAACCTTATTCGAGATTGATTCCGGATCTCTTGAAGGTAAGACAGCAACGATCAGTACCCAATCTGATGATCACGGTAGATTATTTGCGGTTGACGTACGGAATCGACAAAGGAGTGATGATTCCGAGGCTTCCTCAGGTGCACAAATTCTTACGGGCAAAGTTAGATCTTTTGATGGCGAAAAGATTGTAGTAGCCGATATGCTCTGGTCCTTTAACTGGCTGCCACTCGGAGGATTTGTCCGAATGGTAGGTGAGGAGAGTAGTCAAGCTGACGGATCACTCGGAAGTAAACCATACTGGCAGAGAATCGTGGTTATGGGATCAGGCGCTTTAGTTAATGCTTTGATTCCGTTTGTGTTGTTACCCGTTGTGTTGATGATCCCATCTGATAAAACAGTTGGCGACGTCGTAATCATTCAAGTGTTTCCAGGATCACCCGCTGAAAAGGCTGGTATTCGACCTGGCGACAAGGTAATTAAAGTTGACGGCCGGAAAATTGAAAACATTGCTGGACTGCAGCAGGCTGTGACTGTAAAACTTGGAGCGGAAAGTACTTGGGAGATTGAACCCGGGATTCCAAATATCTTTGCTCGCCCTGCAGAACCACAATATCAGTACGCAGGCAAAATTGAAAAAGTGAAGCTTGTTCCTAGATGGAAACCACCGAGTAAGAAAGTGGTTGCCAATAGTTCTAATTTGGGTAACGAAATATCGCTGGCAAATGCGAGAGTGTACGATGCCAGGGTAGGCCTAAACACGAAAATAACCGTGGTTGACACCGTGGTTGACACGCTAAGCCAAATATCTAAGGAGAAGGCTGCGCTTCTCAATCCTCCTGCGTTACTCGGGGATGTTCTTCAAGTCGTTGACGTTGCCACGGAAGCTGGTAATCATATTTCATTAGTCGAAGCTCGACGTCACGATAACGGGCTAGGCACTAAAACTCATCTTCAGGAGGGCGCCACAGGAGTTCAAATTTCGATTGAAAATAGTCAACTTGTTAATGAAGGGTTGAACCTATTCAATGCAGTCCCGATTGGGTGGAGACACGCTTTAGATACTGTAGTACTTACTCGTAATGCATTGACAACAAGCATAATTGGCAGCTCAAACCCGCAATTTGAGGGTCCATCTACAGTTGGCCCAATTGGAATTGGTCAGCTGACGGGAGAGATTGCAGTTGCAGATGCAGGGCTATCAGCGAAGATCATTACATTTGCTACCCTAGCGGCTACTCTTAGTCTTTCACTGGCTATTTTGAATATATTGCCTATTCCTGCGCTTGATGGAGGACGAATATTTTTCGTAATTGTGGAAATAGCTCGACGTGGGAGAAGGATTTCTCCGGATCGGGAAGGGCTAGTACACCTAATAGGGTTTGCAATCTTGATTGGGATAATCGCTTTGATCTCTATCGAGGATGTGACACGTATTATCAAGGGCGAATCTTTCTTTTAATTTAGAAAACTGTAAATAGTAAGCATTCGAATTGAGCAAAGACATCATTAACCGAATTCGGCGAGAACATTTAGCCCGTTTGAATCTGTCACCGGTGCGCCGAAATCAATTGATTATTGCAGGTATTTCGACGGTCCTATTGGTATTGCTCTGGTCAAATCGTAACTTTACTGGCTTAATGAAATTCGCATTGCCATTCCTTATCATTTCATTGTGGATTCCACCAATTTTCGTTCAAACACAGCATAGTCGTGGAGTTCGATCTAACTTCTTGATCGGCTTTCTAGGAATAGTAGTAGCATCTTTTGTAGTTAGAGCGATCTGGTTAATCGGTAGAGAATGACCGATATAAATATTTTTGAGTAAACGTAATGAAAGTTAAATTTGATCGATAAATTTGTTGAATAGCTTTTTACGGATTCAGTATTGATGGGGCTTAATTAATGGCGGCTAGAGATAACACTTATCCGGTGAATGTCGGTGGTGTGGCGATTGGAGGTGGTAATCATGTTGTCGTGCAATCCATGACTGACACGGACACTGCAGATGTTCAAGGTACGGTTGCTCAGGTAAAACTTCTGGCCGATGCTGGCAGCGAGATTGTTCGTGTGACTGTCAACAATTCCGATGCTGCTAAAGCCGTTCCAGAGGTTAGCAGGCGTCTACTTGATCTCGGCTGTAATGTTCCGTTGGTCGGAGACTTTCATTTCATAGGGCATCGGCTTTTGAACGATTATCCTGATATGGCGAATACATTGGCAAAGTTTCGTATTAACCCAGGAAATGTTGGTAGAGGCTTGCGTCATGATGAAAATTTTACTCAGTTTATTGAGATAGCGAAGGATCTCGGAAAACCTGTAAGAATAGGTGTTAATGCGGGTAGTTTAGATCCTGATGTTATGGCCGATAAGATGGATGAAAACTCCCGCCTTGCTGAACCTCTTAGCTCTGAGTTAGTTGAGAACAAAGCACTCGTTGAAAGTGCTCTAACAAGTGCGGAAGGGGCGTTAGATATCGGCCTTAGCTCTAATCAGATCATAATTTCTTGTAAAGTTTCAAGGCTGACGCAGATGATTGCCGTTTATCGTGAGCTTTCTGAGAGATCTAACTTTGCTCTTCACTTGGGACTTACAGAAGCAGGGATGGGTCAAAAAGGCGTTGTCGCGACGACCGCAGCACTTAGTACACTTCTTGAACAAGGTATCGGCGATACGATTCGCGCCTCTTTAACACCGGAGGTAGGTGGCGACCGTTCAAAAGAGGTTCGGTTGTGCCAAGATATACTTCAAGCAGTTGGTCTTCGAAGTTTCCGACCATCCGTGACTGCTTGTCCAGGTTGTGGTAGGACAACCTCGACTTTGTTTCGTGAGCTTGCTCAGGACATTCAATCGCACATTGATCGTAAATTGCCAGAATGGAGAGCGCGATACTCCGGATCAGAATCGTTACAGGTTGCAGTAATGGGTTGCGTGGTGAACGGTCCTGGAGAGAGCCGAGCTGCTGATATAGGTATATCTTTGCCGGGGGCAGGAGAGGATCCGAGAGCCCCAGTGTACGTCGACGGCAAGCGGACAACTTTTCTAACAGGGCAGAATATAGCGACTGACTTTATTGCCATGGTGGAAGAATACGTTGAAACCACCTATAACAAATAGGCATTAATCGATTGTACTGAATATGTCGATCGGTTTTGTAAGATCACTGCCGTTATGACTTTTGGAGAGTTTGAAACCTAGGAATCCAAAAGTTCATGGTTGTTTATGGATATATTCGCCGCTTTATTGATCAGGCGTTATCCGCAATCTTTTATCTAATTTAATGTGTTGGTTGAGGCACTTGTCAGGCGTTTTCATCCTTACTATGGGCCGAAAAGATGGATTGCAACAAGTTATTGTCTGGTAATAGGAAATTTTTCATGGCAGATATGCAAGCAATTAACTGGTATGAGATTGATAGATTCTTGATGGGTGAAGCTTGGGTAGGCTCTTTGATTAAGAAACATTTGGACTATTTAGCAGATGTTATAGGCCCTAGATGGGGAGGCTCTAACGAAGATCGTCTAGCAGCCGAGTACATTAGGGCGGAGATGCAGGATGCAGGTTTGGATTCTGCAGAAATTGAGACTTTCAGTATTGATTCTTGGAATCATGGGAAGGTCTCGATATCACTGGTTGAAGATAGCTCTCGTCCAATATCTTCTTTACCGTTTCTACGCTGTAAGCCGGTAGATGTGACCGCTCCATTGATAGATGCAGGGCATGGTTCTCCGCATGAAATCGATTCATTAGGCGCAAGTGTGATAGGAGCGGTGGTTCTGGTAACAATTACACCTGAGCCGTTTACGAATGCTGAGCCGTTTACTGCACGGATTATGCGAATTGCCGCAGCAGGTGCGTCTTGCATTATCGCTGTAGAACCTAAGACTGGCGGAAGAATGGAATATTCGAATTCGGATGAATGGCTCAACGTCGGCCCACAAAAAAATGCGATTGCGGTTGTAAAGACAAGTTCGGAGGATGGGGCTTATTTGAGACGCATATCCGTAGGTGATCATTTGATTCGTGTTTCAGTGAATTCTGAGTATTTTGAAACCGACGCTTTTAATACGGTCGCTGAATTGGTTGGTAGATCTCACCCAGAACGTCATATTATTCTGGCAGGCCATCACGATACAGTTTTGAAAACTGCTGGAGGTAACGACAACACTTCAGGCACTATCGGAGTTATGGAGACTGCACGAGTATTATCAGCACTGGCAGATCAGCTCGATATTAGACCTGGGATGTCAATTCGATTTGCCACATGGTCTGGTGAGGAACAGCATCTTCAGGGTGCTAGAGCTTATGTGGAACGCCACTATAGTGGTTCTGCAACCCCTAGAGAGTCTAAGCCTCTTTTGAACATTAATTTGGATGAGTTATCAACCGGACATATGAAGGGGATTGTCCTTATGTTTCCGCATTTAAGATCTTTTATTCAGAAACATCTGGACACCATGAATGACGGTTTAAGATGCCATGTTCTACCTCATATGGACGCACATTCTGACCATTTTCCTTTTGTTGAGGAAGCGATAGATGCGTCGATCACTTGGCGTTGGAGATTTTGGGGTCGTCACGATAGTGCTAATTTCCACCATGAGACCGGTGATGCGGCCGATAAGTTGAACATACGTGAACTTAAAGAATATGTAGGGCAACTCGCACGACTGCTACTCAGATTGTCTTATGTTTCTCCGGAGGACTGGCCCGTGAATCCGGTAACGGTAGGCGATGTAAGAAAAATGATCGAGAGAGACGCCGGAAAATACCATCCAGCCTTCCACAGTTAGGCACGTCGTGGAATTTATATAATCGTTGCAATGAAAGAAAGACACCATCGTACTGAACGAAAACATCCCAACAATTGCACTTGTACTTCATGTCAAAGCAGGCGGGTCAGGTCGTCACTTCCTAAGGTGAAGAAAAAACGAAAGCCGAAATCCCAACGTGGAAAGCCATCGAAGAAACAGGCAGTTGATTCAGCCATGACTGAAGTTTTGGAAATCTTGAATTTAAGTGAAAGAGATGATTAATAACCGTTATGACCTCGAGAGCAAAAATTGGACTTATTGGTGCTGGTTGGTGGGCAACTGCTAATCATTTGCCAGTATTAGCTGAACGAAGTGACATCGAGCTAACAGGTGTATGTCGTTTAGGTATAGATGAATTGCAACAGGTGAAGCAAAGATTTAACTTTACTCACGCAACTGAGAACTACGAAGAACTGCTTGAAATTCCTGGGTTGCATGGGGTAGTCGTTGCTTCTCCGCACACATTGCATCATCAGCACGCGTTGGCAGCTTTAAAAAAAGGTCTCCACGTTCTTTGTGAGAAGCCATTGGCGACAAAAGGTTTTGAAGCTCGCGAACTAGTTGCAGAAGCTGAAAACCAAGGCGTAGAACTTATGGTTCCCTACGGTTGGCACTACAGTGACTTTATTCAAGAGGCAAAACAACGAATGGATCGAGGAGTAGTGGGTGATATCGAGTTCGTGATGTGTCACATGGCATCTCCTATACGATCACTTTTGGAAGGCCGGCAATTCTTGTCCAGTGGAGGTGGGGCGGGAGAAAATATGTTTGCACCAGGTGCCGAAACATGGGCGGACCCAGTAGTTGCTGGCGGTGGATATGCACTTGCGCAGATGTCGCATTCGGCTGGACTCGCTTACTGGCTGACCAAATTGGAAGCCGATTCTGTACTGGCTATGACATCGTCGCCAACGAGTAAAGTTGAACTTTATGATTCTTTTTCAGTTCGATTCAAAAACGGTGCAATCGGATCATTCAGTGGTGCTGGCGCTCTACCTGATAATGAGCAATTTCAGTTAGATATCCGCATCTTTGGATCTGAAGGGGTCATGAGTATTGATTGTGATCGGGCCCGTCTCGAGATATTGCGTCATGATGGTGATAACTTCGACATGAACCTAAAGCCTAATGCGGGTGAATATTTAGGTGCAGGCCCAACGACTAACTTTGCTGACATCGTTACAGGCAAGACATCAAATAATTGGGCGCCTGGTTGGGCTGGTATGCGTGCTGTGGAAATGATAGATGCGGCTTATCGGTCATCCGAATCTGGAAAGCCGGAGCGTGTCTGAGATGTTTGCAAACTCTCAGTCAACAAGTAAGCCCAAAGTCCTTGTAGTTGAAGATGATAGAACACTCAGGGAAGCCTTGCGCTATAACCTTGTCGCTGAAGGTTATGTGGTTGTTGTTGCCGAAGATGGTGGCGACGGGTTATTTATGGCTCGTCAGGAAGACCCAGACGTGGTGGTTCTTGATCTTATGTTGCCGACTTTAAGTGGTACTGAGGTTTGTAAAGCTCTTCGTCGGGATGGATCAATTGTTCCCGTAATTATGTTGACAGCGCGTGGCGCTGAAGTCGATCGAATAGGAGGTCTTGAGGCTGGTGCGGATGATTACGTGACTAAACCATTTAGCATGCGTGAGCTTCTGGCTCGAGTAGCATCTCAGATTCGACGAATGGTGATGTTGAAAACCGTATCAGCGGTGTCACACGAACCGAGTATTGACCTTGGAGATTTACACATTAATCGCGATATGCATTCTGTTGTTGTAAGAGGAAAAGACATTGAACTCCGTCCACGCGAGTTTGATCTGTTGACACACTTAGCATCCAACCCTGGTCGGGTATATACGCGTGATCAATTACTTCAAGATGTTTGGGGATTTGAATATGTTGGAGAGACTAGGACGGTTGATGTGCATGTTCGCTGGCTGCGATTAAAGATTGAGGAAGATCCTGCCAGACCTGCATTGTTAACCACAGTACGTGGCGTGGGTTATAGATTGAATGTTTGATTGAGCTCTATGGGTGCTAGCATCCTGTTCAAAAAATGGAGTCCATATTGGGTAATGTTTCACTTAGATGGCGGATGCTCGTCGAAACTAGTTTACTAGTGGTGCTGATTGCCGTCGGTTCTTTGTTGTTTGGGTTGACCGGAACGATCATCGCCGGGATTATGGCGCTGATCGCTGTCATTATTCTTTCTTTAAGGATTACTAGTCAGTTTAGTGAAGTTACTGAAGGTGTTATTAGAGCAACGTCTATAGATCGATCTCATCGTCTTGACCCTGCAGGGCCAGCCGAGTTAGCGCGAATCGCACGTGCGGTGAATCGGCTTATGGATCGCGTGGCAGCGGACATCTTTGAAGATAATACTGAACGCATACGGCTCGCATCGATACTCGACTCTATGCAGGAAGGGGTTGTCGTGGTTGACGATAACGGAATTATCGAGTCTGCTAACCCTGCTTCCGCCGTAATACTTGATTCATCAGCTGATCTTAATTCAGGCATGCAATTGAGTTCATTGACTAGCCATCCAGATGTAATCAATGTCGTCAACCGTTCTATTTCATGCAATGAAAAAGTTTCTGGAGAGATTGAGTTATTTGATAATGGCAGGGTCCTGAAAGCTGTTTCAACTCCGTTCACTCGCCCTGAGACTGGTGCAGTTCGTGCTTTGTTGATCCTCACAGACCTCACCGATGTTAAACGGCTAGATACTACGAGACGTGAATTTGTTTCAAATGCTTCTCACGAATTGCGAACCCCGATCGCAGGTATTCGCGCTTCTGTGGAGACTTTGCAGCGCGGAGCAATCGATGATCTTGATGGGCGAACACAGTTTTTGAACATGATTTTTGAAGATGTTGAACGAATGGACTCCCTAATCACCGAAATGCTTGAATTGTCTCGTCTGGAATCAGGGGATACACCACTGCATATGGAATCAGTATCCCCCTCCAAAATAGTGCATGATGTAATCAGACATTTTGATGCGTTGGCAATTGAATCTGATTTGCTATTGAAATCAACGGTACCAACGGACTTACCAGATATCTTATTAGACCCCAAAAAAATTGAGAGGGTACTCTCCAACCTCATAAGTAACGCTGTCAAATGGACACCTTCAGGTGGCTCTATAGAGGTAAATAGTTGGCTTGATGATGGATCTGTTTACTTTGCTGTCGTTGATACCGGGTTTGGGATTGACCCGGAACATTTGCCGCATATCTTTGAACGTTTCTTCAAGACTGATCCTGGACGGTCAAAGTCAGGTACGGGTTTAGGCCTTGCAATCGTTCGCCATTTAGTGGAAGCACATGGCGGTTTCGTCACGGTTTCGAGCACTATAGGTAAAGGCAGCTCGTTCTCATTTAGTCTTCCGCTGAAGTACTAACTATCCTGGGTACATTAACTGAATTAAGGCCGCTCATTGCAGTTTTGTTATGCGTCATTTAACGAAGAAATAACCTAGAACGTCTCTAAATTAACCGGATTTTAACAAGATTCCCAGATTCTAAGTTGTCGCGTAACGTTTTCACTTACGTATGTAAAAAAAATGACAGCATGTAGAAT
>MDTE01111316.1_pt1 | contig 13673 bp, 13 predicted proteins | sample 811231 | NCBI WGS metagenome assembly MDTE01 (sample SAMN05326651, study PRJNA326480) | marine metagenome | isolation source: seawater | place: Indian Ocean: Red Sea | collected 2010
CTGTGAAAGGAATTGACGTCTTGGTACCTGGAGCTATTGAAGGTAATGTAGTTAAAGCAAGTGTTTGGGTATCAGACGAAGGTGTTTTAAGAAGGATTAGACTTGAAGGAGCATTAACAAGTGATGACTCCGATAGTTCTGTAAGAACCTTTGATATCAATCAGTAATCGCTAGCAACCTAGTTGTCCAGATAAATCTTCAAAGTCTTCAGCTATAAAATCAAATTCATATTTATCTATATTTTCATTTTCAATGTTTGGGCCAAATTCTAACTCTCTATAAACATAAGCTGTTTTCATCCCAACTTTTTGAGCTGCTTCGAGATCAAATGCGTGTGCAGCTACCATCATTACATTCTGAGGGTCCAACTTTAATGATTCAATAGCTTTCAAATAAACTTCTTTGTCAGGTTTGTAATGTTTAGCATCTTCCGCTGACAAAATAAAATCCCAAGGCAAATCAAAATTTTCTGCAATATCAGATAATAGTTCAGTATTGCCATTTGAAAGAGTTGCCAATAGAAAACCTGTAGATAATCTATTCAGTCCACTTATAACATCCGGCCATAGTATTAACCTATGCCACGCAAGATTAAAATGTTTCTTTTCTGTTTCAATCATTCCTTCAATCTGATAATCATCTAATAGACCATCTAAAATCAATCTATGGAGACCATCAATGTTGGTCCAAGGAAGTTCGCCACGCCTTACTTTGTCCATAAATGGGGTATATTGGCCTCTCCATTTATCTGCAAATTCAAACCAATCTATATTATCAATACCTTTTTTCAGAGCTAATTTCGTCCCTTCAGAATATATACTATTTCTCCAGTCAGTCACCGTGCCAAAAATATCAAATGTTAAAGCTTTTATCTCCAAGGTTTCCCACCTTAAGTATATTAATGAAATTTCTTATTGATTCGAATGTTGAATCTCAAACAACCAACGAATTAAAGCCCACTATCGTATTTGACCACCAGGTATATTTGGCCAAGAGCTCATTTCGTTAGGCAAATTAACAGCATCTGATTTGCAAATATAAGAAGGTGATAATTGTGCAAAATTTGTTATTCCTAATAAGCCCATAGCTATTTTAATTTCGTCCTCCAATATCTCCAATGTTCTAATTAATCCTTTAGTACCATTAGCAGCTAATCCCCATCCCTGTAATTTCCCAATCGCAACAGCATTCGCACCCATTGCTAAAGCCTTTATAACATCAGTACCTCTTAAAACGCCTCCATCTAGTATAATCTCTGCTTTGCTTTGCACCGCATCCACAATCTCAGGTAGAAATTCCATGGAACCTTGACCATGATCTAATTGCCTTCCTCCATGATTAGATGCCCAAACAACATCTACTCCACGATCCACAGCAATTTTGGCATCTTCTCCGGTCATTATCCCTTTGACTAAGATCGATTTACCCCATTCTTTTTTTATTTTATCTAAGAAATCCCACGTTACATAAGATCTCCAAATTGGATCTATTGGCTCTTTTTGAGTTGGCCATTTATATCTTATTAGCATGGGTCTTTCCCTGCGAGTTATATAAGCAGAGTCAACAGTTATACAAAGTGCTGTATATCCTGCGTTTTTGATTCTAGCTATTTTCTCTTTCACCCAACCCCAATCTCCATGTATATACAATTGATACATTTTATTAGTTTGGTTTGTTTCAGCAATCTCTTCCAAATTTGGTTCAGTTACAGAACTAACAACATGTATAGTGCCAAAATCACCTGCTGCTTTAGTAGCCGCTGACGCTCCTTTTGGTGTAAAAACCTGTAATGATCCCATTGGCGCCAAAATCACTGGCATGCGTAATTTGTTTCCCAATAGCGTTACACCAGTATCAATTTCGGACACATCTATTAAAACACGAGGACGAAAGGCAATCTTATCAAACGCCAATCGATTTCTTTTCATAGTAGTTTCCGACTCAACTCCACCAACCAAGTAATCCCACGGGCCTTGCTCTAAATTTTTGCGTGCCTGTTCAAGAATTTCTTGATTAGTCAAAAATTCAACATCCATTTAACCCTCCAATATTTGTAAAATCTAACAAATTGCTTCAATAAAAATAAGTTATAATCACATCAACATTATAAGAAAGTCAATACGTCTGCCGGATTCTTAACAAGTATATTTTCTACTGCTTCTTTGGTAAATCCGCGGGAATACATGTAAGGAACTATATGTCTCAATATATAAGCATATCCATGCCCTCCATATTTAATAAGTCTGTGCTTTGTACATATATCCTGTGCAAATAATATCTTATTGCCATAACCTTCAGTCACAAGATCCAATATAGTATTGAGCTTGGTACCGTCATTTGGATGGTTTATAGATGGATTATCAAAGTATCTGGAAATTAGAGTTTCATTACACACTGAACTTTCATTACCAAAAAGGTCCCATTCGAGATAACAACCTGTCTTTGCAATATCAATCAGCTGCTCTCTTTCAAAAACAGTTCTGTCTATATGTCCTAAGATAGTTCTACTCAGATCAGCTTTATTCTCAATCAGGAATTCCAATATCTCTTCAGGAGATTCTTCATCTCTCCCAAGATGTATCAAAATAGATCCACCCGTTTCCTTCTGTGCAACAGATGCAGCAGCAAGAACTTTCTTCTCGTTTACAGTTAACGGCCATGAACATCCGATCTCACCTATTATCCCTGATCTTATACCCGTACCTTCTACACCTTCCGATATATCTCTGATTATTTGTTTTGCAAGTTCTTTTTCACTGCTTTGTGCAACATATTCAGGATGTGCATCGTTCACGTAAAATCCTGACCCCATAATGATATTGATTCCTGTCTGCTCAGATATATCTCTCAATCCTTCAGGGTTACGGGATATACCTATACTAGTAGCATCTACTACCGATACTCCTCCATACTTTTTATATAAAAGTATCTCGTCTATAGCAGTCTGTTTATCCAGTAACTGGTAGTTATCATGGTTAGCCTGGTGGTAATACCTGATAGCACCTAGTACCTCGATATCAAGCTTCGAATGAAAAAACTCATAGTTATCATCATTGATATCAGGTTCAAACAGCCGGGCAAGATCTATAAAAAGATGTTCGTGTGTCAGTGTGGTACCTAGCTTATCTCGGCTTATAGTACCTGTGACTGTCTGTATCTTTCCTGATAATTCTTTTGGCATTAGCAACCTCACATTAATTTCAAAAATTTTACCATATGGTTGGAATTTGCAATCCCTTTTCTGGTGGCAGCATCGAAAGCATCTTAATACGGATTTTCTCATTTTTAGTTAAAAGACGAACTATCTCATAGTTACCTTTGGAAGAACCATACCCGAATGTTGTCCATCTCTTAAGCATTGGGGTTTTCTTGGTAGATAAATAATCCAGCCGTTCATCAATCGATGCTTTAAATAAACTATCTGGATTATTCCAATTTTCTATCCAGTTGGGAAAAACCATCCCCCATGTATCTATCCTTTTTTTTGCGTGTCGATAATTAGAATAATTCTTTGGATAATAACCTAGTGTGAATTTCATCACAAGAGCTTCCATAATCTCATGCCTTGTTACAATTTTCTTATTAATAATACCTTGGCTTTTAAGATAATCCTTAATCGTTTTGGGCTTATGCTCATAAGGTACAAACCAAAGAAATAAAATATTAGCGTCTATAATTCCAACTGAAGGTTGATTTATCATAAGTCTAAAATCTGAACCCTCCCATAAGGATAAAAGTATAAAATGAAGAATAAGCTTTATTTTGTAAAATGTCATTGACTTATATCTCTGATACCCATCTAGTTCAATTGTTTAGCAGATTTCCAAAGTACTAATATTTGTGATAAGTATTAATAATAGTTCCATAGACAAAATTCGTTACTGTTAAGCAAAGAGGTGTTATATGAATGGCAAACTACCAAGTAATATTAAATGTATCGTTGTATTAACTTTTGATATCGACGGCGTCTCTGGTGCTATCAACATGAACCCCAATTCGGTTAATTTCCCAGGGCTAATGTCCTTACGAGAGTATGGTCCCAAAATAGGCACTCCACGCATTTTAAAAATGTTAGAGGAAAATGAAATTCCTGCTACATTCTACATACCGGGTTATGTTGCTGAAAACTATAAAGACCTAGTTAAATTGGTAGCATCTAAAGGTCATGAAATTGGACACCACGGATATATGCACGAACCTCCTCAAACTCTATCGAAAAAAGAAGAAGCTAATATTTTGGATAAAGGAAGCGAGATAATTGAAAACATAACAGGAGAAAAGCCAACAGGATACAGAGCACCAGGTGCAGAATTAAGCGAATATTCAATAGATTTATTGGCAGAACGAGGATTCGTTTACGATTCTAGCCTTATGGGAGACGATATACCTTATCCAATTAAATCTTCCACATCAGAAATCATGGAGGTACCATTACACTGGGAAATGGATGATGTTGCCTATTATAATTACGCGCCTTCACTGGGACTGCGTCAATTCATGGCTACTCAAGATCATTTATACCAAGTTTGGTCAACTGCATTTGATGCAGCATACCATTACGGACTAAGCTTAGTACCAGTAATGCACCCATATGTGATTGGTAGGCCAGGTAGACTTAGAACTTTAGAACGTTTAATTAAGTACATGAAAAGCCTACCTGGCGTTAAGTTTATGAGGGCTATAGACATCGCCAGACTATATAAACAATAGTAGTTTAGCTAAAATCACAATAGTTTCTATCTTGCACAGTAGTAATTCTATTGTGTACTCTTGTGCATAATAAATATCAGTTTTGGTAAGGGGTGACGCAAGAATGAATGAACAAAAAGAATTAGTAGCCCACCTAATGCGAAGAGCTGGGTTTGGAGCAACTAAACAAGAAATAGAATCTTTAGCATCATCTCTCGAATATGAAAACATTGTAGATTCCTTAGTTACCCCATCTGATAAACATTCGCTACCTGAAGATCTTATAAGACGTTATCATGTTGACCAAAATGAGATGCGGCTTATAAACAGTGCAGTAGGCAAATGGGTATACAAAATGGTAACTACTAAAGCTCCTTTAATTGAAAAAATGTCTCTTTTTTGGCATGGATTATTTGCTACTGGATATAGCAAAGTGTTTCACGGCCAAACAATGTACAGCCAAATTAAAATGTTTCGCAATCATGGAATGGGAAGCTTTTCAAATTTATTATTGAAACTATCTCAAGATCCAGCAATGCTTTATTGGCTTGATAATCACGACAACCACGCTTCTGAAATCAATGAAAATTATGGTCGTGAATTGTTGGAACTATTTTCAATGAGCATCGGTAACTATACCGAAGATGATGTCAAAGAATGCTCAAGATCGTTTACAGGATGGACGATTCAGAACTCAGAATATATGGGGCTTAGGGCCCAAAGTGCTTCAATTTGGCCGTATAGTCAAATAGCGTGGCAACATGAATATGTGTCATCTGACCATGATAACGGAACCAAAACATTTTTGGGCGAAACCGGCAATTTTAACGGAGAAGATATTATTGAAATAATCTGTAAACATTCGGCGACTGCAGACTTTATCAGTCGGAGACTTTATCAATATTTTGTTGCAGATGAAATAGATTCTGATGGAGAAAGTTTGATACGGGACATGGTTAAATCTTACTTCAAATCTAACTACGAAATAAGTGAAGTCCTTTCTTTAATGTTTAATTCTGCTCATTTTAAATCCGAAAAAATCAGATACTCAAGAGTTAAAAGTCCAGTTGAATTAGTGATAGGTACATTAAGACTAGCTGAAGAATTCGAATTTCCAAATCTAAAGATAATTGATGCAGCGAGATCAATAGGCTACATGGGCCAACAATTACTAAATCCTCCATCAGTGGAAGGATGGCATGAAGGAGTTGAATGGCTAGATAGTGGGACTCTTTTAGAGCGAGTTAATTTTGCCTCCAAATATTTAGGCAACCCTAATCAACCATGTGTATCAGCTGTTATATCCCACTTCAGAAAAACCCAATCACCTGACATCACCGTAAATAGTATCGTTGAAAAATGTTTGAATCAATTAGGTTATTTCTATATTGACGAACAAACAAAACAAGATATATGCGGGAGTTTATCTAATAACTACAATAACCCAGAAGATCAACTATCTGAAATTGCTACCGATGCAATAAGACTGATTGTGTCTTCAAAAGAATTCCAAATGGCTTGATTTTCGACTAAAACACCACATTTGTAATAGTCTTCAATATTTATATCTTAAGGATACATAAATGAACATTGGATTTATCGGGTTAGGTAACATAGGGCAGCCGATGGCAAGACAGTTGCTAAGTACGGGATTCAACCTTCTCGTAAATGACCTTAATAAAGAAACCGCACTACCTCTTTTAAAAGCAGGAGCGACCTGGATAGAAAATCCAATAGAGATGGCAAAACAATGTGAATTTATATGTACTTGTTTGCCAGGCCCATTTCAAATGAAAGAATTGATAATTGGACCCAATGGAATATTGAATTACATGAAGGAAAATACAGTGTATATAGACCACACTACCAATTCATTCAAAACAGTCCAAATGGTAAGTAATCTGTTGTCAAAAAAAGGAATCCATATGTTGGATGCTCCTGTCAGTGGAGGGGTTGAAGGTGCAAAAACAAGAGACCTAACTTTGTTGGTAGGTGGAGACCAGGAAACCGTACAAAGTAGTATGTCTATATTAAATGCTTTGGGCAAAACAGTATTACATGTGGGAGATATTGGAACTGGTACAATTTGCAAATTAATGCATAACAGCGCAAGTTTATCTATGATGCTTGTAATGGTTCAATGCTTAACCGCTGGAGTAAAAGCTGGAGTTAATGCTTCCACTATTGTTGAAGTATTTCAAAAATGCGCCTTAGGAAGAAATTTTGATTTGCAGGTTAGATTACCTGATACGCTGTTCAAAGGAGATTTTGACCCTAGATTTTCATTGAAACTTGCATACAAAGATTTGAACCTAGCAATGGAAATAGCTGATAATTTCAATGTACCTTTTTCAATCGCTGAAATTTGTGAAAAAGAGATGTCCCAAGCAATCTCTAAAGGATTTGAAGAGAAGGACAGTTCAATCTTCCTTACAATGCAAGAAGAAAAAGCTGGCGTTGAACTACGCACTAACAAATAAAATCCTGATTTGATTAAGGTATATTATGTCAAACAAAAATATTAAAGCAATTTACAGTCACACTATCGGTGTAGTCTCAATGGAAGGAAGGGGATTTAGCAATCCTGTTGATTTAGCTATATCAAGCGAAAGCAGAATCTATGTACTAAGTCGCACGAACCCAGAGCAACCCGAGGGAATCAGAATTGGAATTTGCAATATGGAAAGTGAATATTTCGGAGATTTTGGTGAATACGGATCTGGTAGAGGCCAATTTATATGGCCCACAGCGTTAGCTATAGACGAAGATGACAATATATATCTAGCAGATGAACACAATAACCGTATATCAATATTCGATAAAACTGGAAAATTCATTGAATGTTGGGGCGAGGCCGGTAATGATAAAGGATTTATAAACGGTCCATCTGGTATATGTTTCGACTCTCAATATCACCTGTTAATTGTAGATCAATTTAACAATAGGATACAAAAATTCACAAAAGATGGTAAATATTTAGACAGTTGGGGATCCAAGGGAAATTCAGAAAATCAATTAAACCTGCCATGGGGTATATCAGTCACACCATCAGAGGAAATATTGGTAGCAGATTGGGGAAACAACAGAGTACAAAAATTCTCATCTGATGGCGATATTTTAGGATCTTATGGAACGTTCAACGATAAAAAACATTGTCTTAAAAGACCATCATCTGCTGTGCAAGATAAAGAAGGATTCATATATATAGCTGATTGGGGAAACGAAAGAATCCAAATCATAGATAAAGACGGCAACCACTTTCAAGAGCTAAAAGGTGATTCAGGACTATCACCTTGGGCAGAAGAATTTTTTGAGGCTAACAAAGATCAAGCCATAGCAAGAAGCAAAGCAAATCTAGAACCGACGGTAGACCCAGAAATACAAGACCCTTATGAAGTTTCAGCTAGAATTGAAAAGTACTTTTGGGGTCCAGCATCAATCAAGCTTACCAACAACAACGAATTACTAATTGTAGAGTCAAACAGACATCGGATCCAAGTTTACTCGATAACTCAGTAACTTATTTATGACAACCCCAACGCACCCTATTAATCTAATATACCTACTAACCGTGCTCTCCAATATGCATCCATCCATGAAGTAACCGTCTCTATACACGTAATATTAGCACGGTATTTTAACGAATCACGCAATTTATCTCCATCCTCATCTATATTTCTTACTATATGATTTTCATCCATATTGCCTAGTATTTTCAAACATAACTCTCCCGCTTCTTCATCCAATTGATATTTATAAGCCAACGTTGCTAAGCTTGCAAATAATGCAGTGATCCAATTGTTCTTCACATCAGTTTGCCATCCACCCAAAGCATGCATATTATTACTAGCACCAGGCTTATATCTCTCGAGACTCCACGTATCTTCATTAAAATACCCCATCTCTGTGAATGTATAATCAGGATTAATCGCAGTCTTTGCAGCTCTCCAATAACCATCTATCAATCCTAACCAGTCTGTGTCACCAGCTAATTCACTTTCTAGAAGAAAATACTCAGCCGTTTCAGCCCATAGAAACCATTCTTTTATCTCTCCGTGGTGGCGATTTTTTAATTTTAAAACATCGGCTTCAATACAATTGCCAATTCTTTTCTGAACTTCTTTAAGAAAGCGTTTCTCCCCAGTCAACTTATATGCTGCATGCATTGGTACCATCACTTTCATATCGCTAGCATAAGGTGCTCCGGTATTTTCTGGGTCCTGACCATGAGCAGCAGCACCTATACCACTACTGGGAACGCCCGCATATACATACTTATAATCATTTCTTATCCACCAATCCGCCTGAGCTGCTAAATACCTGCCTACTTTTTCAACGGCATCTTTATCGCCAAAATCAATTGCATATCTCCAAACACCTAAGCCTGGCATTATTGTTTGATCTACGCTTGTCTCATGGTAGCATTTATCAATTGCATATTCATTTCGCATACCTCCATATGGCTTAGCTACCCACCCAGGCTCGTACTCTAAACCTCTTTCCCACACCCATGACAAATGTTCAAATCCAGCATCAGCCCCAACTTTTGAAGATATATCTCTGGTAGCTCGATACCTGTTCGCTTGCGAAACTATCAATCTTCCTGCACACCAGTTTGCATCTTCATACATATAATATTGATGCCATGGCAATCCAAAATGATCACCCAAAATTGTATCATTAAAAGCCTCATATTCATTGCCAAACACATGATTAGAACACCATTCTGGGGTTAAGGGATTTCCTTCTGGATATGTTAGATATGATCTAATCAATCCATGCCTGTCTCTCGCTTTATTAAGTACCAAATCCAAAAATTTTTCCGATTGCAAAAATAAATCCATAACTTTACTCCATCATTCAATTCATCAAAATTAACCGCGAGCAGGTTCATCCATTTCTAATTTTGCGTTTGCAACTAAATCAGCGAGGTGATCATCATTAGATAATCTTTGTTCAAGGTGTTTCATCCGTGACTTTCCAGCCGTTTCAATCATAACTTTTCCATACGCACGTTCAGTCCAAAATCTTGCTAGATTTCCGATATCATCCTTAAGCAAAGATAAATCTTCATTTAAATAACGTTCTGAAAAGTTCATTGTAAACATTCTTCTGCTATCTCCACCACCAAAAGAGGAATGCTTTAACCTATGGTTGAAAACAACTAAATCTCCAGGGTCAGACTCTAGTGCTACTGCTGGAACATCTATCCCAGATATACCCCATAACTGCTCTTGTTTTTGCTGTTTAGAATTCTGTGATGCTTCTTGCAAAGATTCAGCAAAAACGTCACCAACATTATGGCTACCTGGTATAACCCTCAAGCATCCTGAATTTGCAGTAACAGTGTCTAAATACATGGCCATCTTAATAGAAAGGTATTTTTTCCTTGTATATCCATCAGAATGCCAGCCGGTATCTCCGACATAGAAATTACCATCACTACTTGTATAATTATAATCATCACCTAAAATTGAAGCCGCAATTCCATCTATAGAATCATTATCAAGAAGGGCGCTCAGATATTCATCTTTGTCAATAAATGGAAGAACAGCCGACCTTTGTTTTTTGTCGTGTTCCTTACCATAATGCCCTCCACCCAAATTGCTCCAAACCCTTTCAAAACCTTGGGTTATTTCATTAATTTCATCCACAAAAATACCTTTAAATACTAGATACCCAAAAGTTTTAAAATAATTTATTTGCTGATTAGTCAAACGCATAGCAACCTTCCCTTTAAATGAATTTACAGATGGTTTAATTAATAATACAAAATTCAGTTTTATTCGGTAACTGTCACCGCCGCTCTCATATCATCGTGAAATTTACAAATAAATTGATATTTGCCTGGTTCTTCGAATTTAAACAAGTAACTTGCTCCTTGAGAAAGTTGAGGACTATCTAATAAGTCTAGTGCAGTTTGTCCTGTGATGGTATGAAAGTCAGAATGATTATTTACCCACTTAACTTCTGTCCCTGCTGTAACTTCAATATCTTCAAATTCATAACCAGTTATTTCATACACCAACCCTTCAAAAGTGGTTTCCATAGAATTTTCATCAGGTTCAACGGTAGAAAACTTTATTCTGATACTAAGATTTTCATTTTCAATTTCTTCCAATAATGCTTTTTTGAAATTTTGAACCTGTGTGTCACGTTCACTAGCTGACTCATGAACCCATTTATCAGGCAACCATGTACCTATTGAAACAGTTACTTCATCTACTTTTAAAACACGACAGATAGCTTCTTGGCTTTTGTCAGCCAAAAACAACTCACAATATTTTTCGGATATTTTGACAACTTCACCTAAATGAAAAGGTTCCAGTACCTCTGGAGTGGGTAAAGGTGTAGGAGTATATGTCGGCTCAGGCGTTGGAGTAATAATTGAAGTAATTTCAGAAAAAACAATGTTTAATTTATCTAATCCTTGTTCCTGAAAGTTGTCTACTACAAGATCTTTATACATTTGAATCTTAGATTCATTTGGAGTCCATAGTGAAATCAGTACTGAGTCTTTAGTCGGTTCTACTTTACATATAGCAGAATCTCCTTCAGATTCAATAAACATTTTGCAATATTTGTCGCCAAGTAATATAGCCTGGATGGTCATTAAAAGACTATCGGGAGTTGGCATGGCTGGAAGTGGTGTAACCGTTGGGGTCGGCGTATTAGTCGGTATAGGAGTTGGCGGTATAGGAGTTGGTGTAGGAGTTGGAGGTATGGGAGTAGCTGTTGGTTCAGGTGTTGAAGTAGGCTCAGGTGTAGATGTAGGAATGCGAAGAGATACTGGAGCATCGACCACTTTTTGCTTTGAAACATCTTCATTAGCGACATTTCCAATCTCACTAGAAGAATTTCCACACGCAACATAGATAAGCATGCTAATAATACCCAAAATGCCCACAAAAATACTGTTCCGTCTAGAACTCATGTACATATAGTACAACTTTGCCAATGTATTTGTAATTGATTTGGATTATATAAATTGCACTTTAAGAAATAATTGATTATCTGCAAATAATGATTAATGAAAATATCAGCAACTCTAGATTATTTTTATATTTTATATAATCCTATATATTCACAAGAATTAAGACTAAACAAAAAATGTACAATTGCTCTAATAGCATTTTAACGAAAGAAACATTCCTTAAGATCAACTCTAATGATAACCCCTAATAATATAATTCACCCTTAATGGAGGAACAATGAAAACTAACAACGTAGTAACCAATATGAGTTCAGGGAAAACATCTTACGGCTGCCAACTAAATTCTCCTTCTTCTGAACAACTGGAACTGTTAGGGATGGCTGGTTTTGACTTTGTTTTATTTGATGGTGAACATGGCACATTCACTCCCGACAACTTAGAAGACCAAACACGTATTGCTGAAATGGCAGGGTTAACACCGTTTGCCATGGTTCCCAATGTCGAAAGTTCTACAATCCACTCCTTTCTAGAAAGGGGCATTCTGGGCATACATGGACCTAATATCACAACAAAAGAAGATGCCGAAAAATTGTCTCAAGCATCTAGATATGCACCGGAAGGAATGAGAAGCCTATCATTTTCTCGAGCAACATATTTCGGCTATGGACCAGAGAGGAGTGATTATATGGCACATGCAAATACTCAAATAATTGTAATCGCTTTATTGGAACATATAGATGTACTTAAGAATTTAGACCAAATATTAGATGTAGAAGGAATTGATTTCTTTGCGATTGGACCCAAAGACCTGGCTCAATCGCTTGGTTTGCCCGGGCAGATGGAACATCCTAAGGTAAAGGAATTTGAAAATATTGTAATTGAATCTGTTCATAATAAAGGAAAGAAAATGTCCGGTGATGCATACAGAGCAGTAAAAGCATCTCAATTATTTTATACTGCAGCTAAATCTTTTATAAATTAACGGGATACAAGCTGAAATTAATGAATTTCAGTATATGTAAACCAAGATATACAATTAGTTGCACAACGAGATTATCTATATTAAATCTTGGTAGACAAAAGACTAGACACATGTCTAAACATACTATTATTCAACAAAGCACATGTAAAATACATGAGTTGGTAATATAAACTTCTCTGCTACCAGTAACGACCAATTACCTTGATTTGTTTACAATAGACAAATTTGATTTAGCGTATTTTAATAAATTAGGAAAAATTTTAAAAAACATTATCATGTCACTATAAATCTATTAATCATTGGAGGTATAAAATGGGATCAAAACAACCTATAGCCCCACATCCACAAGTCCAATTAACGAATGTAGGTAATATAGAGTTACAGCACAGATCTGATTCACCATGGGGCGAAGTATTGATCAGTGACGGAAGAAATAGAGTAACTCTTATTTCAGCCCCCCCTGGAACACCTCCGGATCCTCACCTACATCCAGATTACAATGAATGGTGGATCAACATAGGAGGAATAACTCAATGGCAAGTTGGCCAATATGAAAAACTGCAAGCGAAATTTGGGGATATAGTTATCGCTCCAGCAGGATATAGTCATGATATAAGACCCAAAGGCAAAACCAATGCTTTACGGCTAGCAGTTTCTTCTCCTAATAGCAACCACGACATTCATGGGGTATCTCCGTCCCGATGGGTACCAATAGATTATAATCTAAAGCCCCCGAATCTGATCCACACTAAATTGAATACACTAATTAAAGCAAATCAGCATAAATCAAGCTGGTCTCAAATAGTTGTTGCGGATAATAGAAATACAGCTGAAATAGTAAACTTTGGCAACTCCAAAACACGCATTGAAAAAACTACAACACATGATGAATGGTGGGTAATTTTTAAAGGCACCTTAGATTTAAAAATCAAGAAAGACAAATATTGCTTGAACCTGAAAGAAAAAGACATCGTTCTTATAGAATCTGGCACGCCATATAGCGTATCCACACCAACTGGATCAGAGGCTCTAGCAATATCGGTACGAGGTCCGGAAAACATCACTTGA
>MDTE01168833.1_pt1 | contig 13671 bp, 13 predicted proteins | sample 811231 | NCBI WGS metagenome assembly MDTE01 (sample SAMN05326651, study PRJNA326480) | marine metagenome | isolation source: seawater | place: Indian Ocean: Red Sea | collected 2010
TAATAAAATATCTCTAAAATAGATTTTGTGAATTTATTCGGGTCGCTTAAAGAAGGATCTACGATAAAATCTGCAAACGGAACAACTGCAATAAATGAAGCAAATACGAGAAATGATTCGATTATTACAAAAAATACCAATATAAAAAAATCTACTGGATTTCTCTTAATATTTTTTTTTATAAAGAAGTTTAATGATTCAAAAAACATCATTTCTATTGCGAATAGACATAGCTCCGCACTTTGCCTTTAAGTAGTTTGGAAAGACATACATAGTAAATTTTTATAAAGGTCTAAATAAACAATTATTATTTTTCGGTATCACAGTAATTACTTTATTTACTAGAACTTTAAGCTTATTCTTTTGTACTTCAAGAATTTCAAAAATCATATTTGTGAAAGGGCCATCGATAAAAATTCCCTTTTTTTTCATTATTAATTCAAAAAAACTTTGATTAAGAAAACCATTTTTATCAGAGTTTTTTTTACATAAATCTATAAAATTAAGAATACTTTTTTGTGAGCTTACTGAGTAATCAACCCAGGATTTTAATCCACGTAGATTCTTTATCGAAGATAAAATGTTAGAAGAACTAAATTTTTCATGGAAACAAATTAAGTAATCACCTAGGATGTAATTTGTTTCATGTATAACCTTTTTATTGGTAATTTTTTTAATTTTTAACTTTGGTATAAATATTTTAGGGGTCGAACCTAGTCGATTCTCAAGATCATTTTTAAGAATATTTAACTTATTTTTTTTAAACCTTATTACAGCCCACATAACTTAATTATCAACTTCTTGTTTTAGTTCATCATACTCTTTCATTTTTCTTTTCATGAAATTAATAGTCATTTGAGTTTTTTTACTTATGCCTTTTGGTGTTAAAACATAAAAATAATTTATTTTATTTGGGTTTTTTTTGAAATTATCAATTTTTACAAGCCCTTTTTCCTTGAGAGCTTTTAGGCAATAATTTAACTTGCCTAAGCTAAAACCTAAATCTTTTGCCATCTCTCTTTGAGAAAGCTTGGGTTTATTTTTAATAGCCCTCATTAAATTTAATAAATCTTGACTGTCTTTCATATTTGTTCAATAATTGAACATTATTTACTGTTCATTGATTGAACAGTCAAGTAAAATTAAAACTTTTATGAAAAAGATTACTTATAATAAGCAATTTATTGACTCCAAGGATATTAAATTAGTCGCAAAGTCACTTAAAAGTGATTTTATTACCAGTGGTAAAGAAGTTGAGAATTTTGAAAAAAAAATAAGTAAATATTTAAAAGTAAAATACTCTGTTAGCTGTATTAATGGCACCGCTGGCTTAGATCTTGCTTTTAAAAGCATTAACGTAAAACAAAATGATGTAGTAATAATGCCTGTAATTAATTTTATTGCCTCTTATAGCATGGCTAAAAATTTAGGAGCTAGGATATTTTTATCTGATGTTGATCCCTCAACAGGTCAGATGACACCAAAAAATTTAGTAAATTGTATTACAAAGAATAAAATAAAAAAAATTAAAGCAGTTGTCTCTATGTATTTAGGAGGTTATCCAGAAAATATCAAAGAATTTTATTCACTTAAAAGAAGATATAATTTTTATCTCATAGAAGATGCTTGTCATGCTTTTGGAGCCAGTTACAAAATTAAAAATAAAAAGTTTAAAGTTGGATCTTGCAAACATTCGGACTTGAGCGTTTTCTCTTTTCATCCTGTTAAAACAATTACAACAGCTGAAGGTGGCGCTATTACAACTAATTCTAAATCTATAAATAATAAATTGCGATTAATAAAAAATCACAACATATTAAGAAAAAAAAATTATTGGGAATATGATATTAAAGAGTTATCTGCAAACTATAGATTAAGTGATATTAATTGTGCTCTTGGAATTGGTCAATTAAATAAGATTCAAAATTTTGTTAAAGTAAGAAAAAAGGCTTATATCTATTACAAAAAAAAATTAGCGAAATATTCTGAAGTTATTTTTACTCCGACCTATAAAACTAAAAATTTAGCAAGTTATCATTTGTTTCTAATAAAATTAAATTTTAAAAAGATTTTTGGTGATAAGGATAAGTTTTTTAGGTATATGAATAAAAATAATATTTTTCCACAGTTTCACTACAAACCGATAAATACTTTTTCATTTTATAAAAGAAGAAATGAAAATTTTTATGGCGCTCAGGAATACTATAGAACAAGTCTATCTTTACCTCTCTATTATGGAATTAAAAAAGAGGAGCAAAATTATATAATAAACAAAATAAAGAACTATATTAACAAAAAAAAATAAATTGAAAGCAATTAATAAAAAACTAATTTTTGGTACAGCTAATTTAAGTAAACCTTACGGTATAAATTCACAAAAAATTCAAAATCACAATTCAATAAAAAATATCATAGAATTCCTAAAAAAAGAGAAAATAAATTTTGTCGATACTGCATATTCATATGGAAGCGCTATTAAAGATTTGGGAAAAAATAGAATACAAAAATTTAATATAATATCGAAATTACCTAATCTACAATCTACAAATTCTAAACTATTAGAAGAAGAAATTTATAAAACCACATTTGAAATGATTTATAATTTAAGAATTAAAAAATTATATGGCTTGTTAATACACAATACAAATAACCTTAATGGGGCAAAAGGAATTAAAATATACAATGTTTTAAAAAAACTTAAAAAAGAAGGTTTTGTAAAAAAAATTGGTTACTCTATATATTCTACAAAAGAATTAGATAAATTTTGTTTCAAATTTCCACCAGATGTTATTCAAGGTCCTCTAAATTTGTTTGATCAAACAATAGTTTCCTCGGGGTGGCTTGGAAAACTCAAAAAGAAGAAAATAGAATTTCATTCTAGATCCATATTTTTGCAAGGTCTTCTTTTGAAAAAAAAAGGCAAATTACCTCGAAAATTTAATAGATTTAATCAAATTTTCAAAAATTACCACGCATTTTTAAAAAAAAGCAAACTTGAAGCTTTTGAAGCATGTTTATTATTTGTTTGTTCTATTAAATTAATTAACAGGATTGTGATAGGTATAGATAATTTGAGTCAGTTAAAAAAAATTGTGAATTTTAAAAATAAGACGGGAAATTATAATTTTAAAAAACTTGAATGTAAGAAAGTGTCTCTAATAAACCCCACTAAGTGGAATTATTTATGAAATCAATAAAAAAGAATAAAGGCCAAAAAATGTATTCTATAGCCAAGAAGATAATACCGGGAGGGAATATGTTGCTCTCAAAAAGACCGGAGTTTTTTTTACCTAACGGATGGCCAGCTTATTATAAAAAAACTAAAGGTTGTACCATATGGGACTTAGATGGAAAAAGTTATTACGATTTAAGTTTAATGGGGGTAGGAACAAATATACTTGGTTACTCTAACAGTAAAATTGATAAAGCAGTTTCGAAAGTTATTAAAAATGGAAACTTGAGTACGCTAAATTGCCCTGAAGAAGTAATTTTAGCTGAAAAATTGGTGGACATTCACCCTTGGGCTGACATGGTTAAGTTTGCCAGAACGGGTGGAGAAGCAAATTCTATAGCAATAAGAATAGCACGAGCGGCTTCTGGTAAAGACAACGTTGCTTTTTGTGGTTATCACGGTTGGCATGATTGGTATCTTGCGACGAACCTATCAAGCAAGGGTAATTTAAATTCTCATTTACTTAAAAATCTTCCAATAAAGGGTGTTCCTCAAAATTTATCAAATAGTATTTATCCATTTAATTATAATGATTATGAGCAACTTGAAAAATTAATTAATGAAAAAAATATTGGTGTAATTTGTATGGAAGTGATTAGAAATGAAGAACCAAAAAACTTTTTTTTGCAAAAAGTAAGAAAGCTTGCATCCAAAAAAGGAATAGTTTTAATATTTGATGAATGCACTTCAGGCTTTAGAAAAAATTTTGGAGGTATACATAAATTATATAATGTAATACCAGATATGGCTTTATTTGGAAAAGCATTAGGTAACGGATATGCTATTACAGCTGTTATTGGAAAAAGAAATATTATGGAAAATGCGCAAGCCTCATTTATAAGTAGTACTTTTTGGACAGAGAGAATTGGGCCAGCAGCTGCCTTAGAAACACTTAAAGAAATGAAAAGATTAAAATCCTGGCAAATAATTGATAAAAAAGGAAAGAAAATAATTCATGGATGGAAAAAGCTTAGTAGAAAACATGGACTTAAAATAAAGATAGGTGGACTTCCGGCAATTTGCAACTTCAGTTTTATAAGCAAAAAAAATCAATTGTATAAAACACTCATAACCCAGGAAATGTTAAAAAAAGGTTTTTTAGCATCTAACTCCGTTTACTCTTGCGTTGCCCATAATACAAAAATAATTAATAATTATTTTGAGGAATTGGATAAAGTTTTTTCTTTAATTCAGAAATGTGAAGATGGTTATAACATAAAAAAACTTTTAAAATATCCGGTGAGTATAAGTGGATTTCAAAGACTTAACTAATATGAAACAATTGAAACGTCTTTTAATAATCCCAGCTCGAGGTGGCTCTAAAAGAATTAAAAATAAAAATATCAAAAAATTTAAAAATAAACCAATAATTTATTACACTATTGAAAATGCTAAGAGTAGCAGACTGTTTGATAAAATACATGTTTCGACAGATAGTAAAAAAATTTCTAAAATTGTTAGAAAGAAAAATATTAAGATTGAATTTATGAGACCAAAAAGCCTCTCTGGAAGTACAATACCACTATTTGAAGTTTATAAATTTGTTGTGAGAAAATTTGAGAATTTAGGATACAAATTTGATGAAATATGGTCAATTATGCCTTGTAGTCCAAATTTAGATAAGCGAGATTTGATTAAAATAAGTAAATTTTATAATAAGCTAAAAATTAAAGTGCCAGTGTTATCAGTGTCTCGATTTAAAGTCCCTGTTCAGTGGGCTTTTAAAATGAAAAAGTCAAAAAAACTCATTCCACATAACAAAAGTCATCAATTAAAAAGATCTCAGGATGTCACTGCTAGCTATTTTGATGCTGGGCAATTTTGCATTTATCCAGGAACAAAGTTCAAAAAATTAAATTTCATTTCAAAAAACTATTTTTACAAAGGATATGAGTTGCCTATAAAAAAATCAATTGATATTGATGATATTGAGGATTGGAAATTAGCAGAAAAACTTTACTAGATAATGAAAAAAGAAAATTTATTTAATTTACTTAAGAAATATAAAGTAAAAAATAAAGACTTAAATTATAATATTTTTTCAAGTGGTGATCTGGACTCACTTCAGTTAATGAATTTTATTATTGACCTAGAAAAATTAACAAGAAAAAAAATTGACCCCAGTAAATTAAGTATTGTTTCAAATCAGAATATAGGTGGATTGATTAAACTTTTAAAAATAAAGTAAGTGAATATATATTTTAGAACTAATTGTAATAATAAGATTGGATTAGGCCATTTATCTAGAACTGTAAAAATTGCAGAATATTTCAAAAAAAAAGGGTTAAATTGTATATTTTACGTTGATCAACTTAAAAATTTAGGAAATTTTAAGATAAAATTCCCCATATTTGAAATTAATAGAAATTACAAATTTAGAGATCAAGCTAGAGATGCTAAAGAGTTTTTAAAAAATATAAAATCATCTGAAGGATATATATTTTTGGATGATTACAGATTAGGTAATACTTGGAAAAAAATTGTAAAAAAGTCTAAATTTAAATTAATTTATTTAAGTGATAAAATTGAAAAAGAAAAAATTGCTGATTTTGTTATCAACTACAAGATTAATGCAAATGAAATTGAAAAAAGAATTAAATACAATGAAAAAACAAAATATCTTTTGGGAACAAAATATGCTCTAATCGAAGATCAAAAAAGTAATTCTAAAAATAAGTTTGCGAAATTCAATATAGTTCTTTACCTTGGGGGCTCAGGGGACTTAAAGATTTTAAAAAATCTTGCTCATGCCATCAGCGCTTTATTCAAAAAAAAAAAGAAAAAAAGATACTTATTAAAGTGATTGTAGGACCGCTAATGAGGAATTCTGATTGTCTAAAATCAATTTCTAAAAAAAATAATTATATAGAATTAATCAGAAATGAACAAAATCTTATAGGTATTTATAAAAGATCTCAACTTTTCATTGGTTCATCGGGGACATCGGTGTATGAAACAAACTATGCTAACATTCCAACAGTTTTATTTAAGTATGCAAAAAATCAAGACGATACTATTGAAAATTTAGAAAAATTAGGGCATTTCATTCATTTAAAAAACAAAGAAATTCAAAATTATAAAAAAGTAGCTGAATTAACTTATTTGATTTTTAGAAATTACAAAAGGATAAAAAATTTAACTAAACTTAGAAAAGTTAAAATCGACGGAAGTGGAACAAAACGTATCTTTTCAGAGATTTTTAAAAAAAAAAGCAAGCTTAAAAAAAAATTATTAGAGAAAAAAAGAGATTCTAAATTAAAGTTTCGTAAAGCTCTTGACTCTGATTTAAATAAAATTCTTTTTTTGAGAAATCAAAAACAAAATAGACTTTCAAGTTTAAATAATAGAGTAATTGACAATTTAGATCATTACATTTGGTGGTTTAAGTCAAAAAGGAGCTTTTATTTAATGTATCACCAGAACTTGGTTTTGATGTCATTCTGGAAAAAAATATGTAATATTGGTATAAATAAAATAGTTTTGACTGGATGGAACTCGGTAAAAAATATTAGTTTCCTGAATGTTTTGCATGGTGTTTTAAAGTTTAATGCAACTATAGATAAGAAATATAGAGTGCTTTCAATAGTAAATAAGAAAAATAAGGTAAGCTTAAAAATTGACAAGTATTTAGGTTACAAAAGATTAAAAGATATTGATTTACCTACTGCTAGTTTTCTAAATTCCTTAAAAGTGAATTTAAATAAATTTTTAATTTCAATTAAATAAACAAATCAAAATCCTCTAAAACTCTTTGCTCTTCACCCTTTATCATTCTATCTATTAATTGATTTGATTTATGCCTAATACAATGAAATCTACAATGAGTTTTCGGATCTAAAGAGTCTATTACTTGTTCTTTTCTTTCACTTGACCATATTTTTGATAAACTATCTTTTGTAGCATCTCCAATTTTCATTTGATTATTTCCTCTATGATATGGGCAAACATAAACTCCACTTGGACTTACAACAGTTCTGATTTTTGACACATTACAAGAATCATAATCTTTAACTTGAACATTTGTATTTGTTAAAGCATCTCCTAAAGTATAAGGGGAAATAATTCTAAAATTTTTATCTTCTAAACCTTTGCATTTCTCTAATTGTTTTTCTACTGTGTGATTAATTTCATCTTGTTGTTTTTGTAAAAAATGCATTATGTCAAAAGCTGGTTTGACCTCAAAATAGTTACAACCAATATCTTTCGCAACTTCTGCCGCTCTAGCTATATCTCCTACGTTAGTACTTAGGAGGTTATGTTTTTTATCTTTAATTGATAATATTAAAAAAGAGTATCCAAGTAGTCCTTTTTTATTTTTAGCAAATTCTCTCATATTGTTAATAACCAAGTTGAATTGGGACTTTCCGCTTTTGTGAGGCCTAAACTCTTGAAAAACTTCTTCACTTCCTGCATCAACAGAAACTCTAAGCCATTTTGTTTTAAGTGAAGATTTCATATGTCTGTTTAGAAGTGTCCCATTAGTAGTTACACCCACGTGAATATTATTATCATCAAGGTAGTCGATTAAACTAGAAAATTCTGGGTGAGCCATTGGTTCTCCTCCACCGATTAATACGACAGCTCTTACACCAATATTTTTAAAATCTTCAGCTAATTCTCGTAGACGACCTTTTATAAAACCTCCTTGGTTAAGAAGATTGGCGCTTATACAGTCATGGCATGCTAGGTTGCACGCAGTAGTTGGATCCAGTTCCACTACCATTGGACCTTTAGAGTTTTTTTCAATAAAAGTTGATATTATCTTTTCTCTTGAACTTTTTTGTAAGAGTTTTTCTTCTAATTTTAAAGCACGAGTCATTTTATTAATTTTGATAATTTATAATACAAAAAGATTTAAAATCAAACAATTTGTCTTTAAGATTTCATTGATATTATTGATTTATTAACCAAATAATTTTTTAAACCTTCGCTACTAGTCTCAGATCCATAACCAGAGTTTCTAAATCCGCCAATAGTAAGATTTGTATGCCATGATTTTAAGGAGCAGTTAACCCAAACTCTTCCAAATCTTACATTTTCTTCAAAATATTTTATTTTTGTTTTATTTTTTGAATATAGATAAACTGCCAATCCATATTTATTTTTATTTAATTCGTTTAAAATATTTTTGAATGATTTAAAACTTTTAAGTATCAATACTGTTCCAAATATTTCTTCTAGAAATAATTTTTCATTTCTATTAACTCCCTCAAGAATAAATGGTTCTACAGCTTTATTAGATTTTAAACTTTTCTTATCTCCATAAACAATTTTAGCACCTTTTTTTATGGAGCTTGAAATGAAATTTTTTATATTTTGATTATGAAGTTTTGTAATTGGTTTCTGAAAAGATCTAATTTTTTTTAATTTATTAATTAGTCTTTTCTTAGTTTTGTTATAAATTTTACTTTCAATAAAGAGAATACTTCCAGCAATACAGGCTTGGCCAGCATTTTCTAAAAAATTTTCAGTTATATATTTTAAACTTTTCTCCAAATTTGCGTCAGATGTTAAAATCATTGGATTTTTTCCACCTAACTCTAAAGACAGTTTTTTTATACTTGAGCTAGAGTTTTTTATTATATCTTTTGCTACATTTGTGGAGCCAGTAAAACTGATCATATTTATTTTATTATCTGATACTAATAACTTTCCAATTTTTTTGCCTTTACCATGCACCAAACTTATTAATTGTTTTGGAGCAGAAGTTTTGCTAATTATTTTTATGATCATTGAAACACTTGCAGAGGCGTACTCACTTGGTTTTAAAATAACCGGACAACCAGCAGCGATAATAAACGGCAACCTTTCACAAGATACAATGAATGGATAGTTCCATGGAATAATTAAACCTACCAAACCAATAGGCTCTAAAGCGCTTATTAAAATTTGTTTTTTTATATTAGTTTTTTTTCTAAAGTTAGTTTTTTTTAAAACTTGTATTGCAGATTTCCACAACTCAATACCGCTATGAATTTCTTTTGAGGCATCCTCGTAAATTTTGCCTGTTTCAGACACTTCGGCATTTATAATTGATTTTATATTTTTTTTTAATTTAAAATATATTTCATTGAGAACTTTTAATCGTTGATTTTTGCTTTTAAAGAAAGAATTTTTCTCAAAAACTAATGCTGTTGATTTAATTGCGCTATCTAAATCTATTTTATCTGAGTCTGGATATTTTGAAACTTTCTCACCATTAAAGTTTTTAATGTAATAATATTTCTTCTTTTTACCGTGAACCCACTTGCCGTTTATGAAATTTTTTGATGTTTTCATTGGTATAAAAATTTAATATTTTTACCTGTAGAAGTCTTTAATATTTTGTTTTTAAAAATAACTTGATCAGGCTCTTCGTTTTTAGATAAAGATAAATTGAATGAATTCTGTAATTTATTTTTTATATCAAGTTTTGATTGCTTGTCTTGTATTTCAACAAAAAGTTTAATTTTGAAACCATAAATTTCATCTTTGTAAGGAACCGCCATTGCATTTTTAATTCCATCAATATCTATTACTAGATTCTCAATTTCAGATAATGATACAAATTCTCCATTTTTTTTTACATTATCTCCTGTTCTGCCTAAAACAAAAAGCTTTCCTTTATTTAAATATCCAATATCTCCAGTATCATAAAGTTTATTTTTTCTTATCGTAGAATTGATTAAATTGGACATAAAAAATTTTGAATTTATATAAATTTTACCTGGTGATTTTTTTGTTCCTTTACAAAAAATTTTAGTATTTTTTGAAAATTTACCGACGCAAAAGTCTCCTTTTATATTAGGTTTTAAATCAATAGTAAGTGATCCACCTAATTCTGTTACTCCATAACATTTTAAAATATTTTTCTTAAATATTTTTTTAAACTTTAAAAAAGTCGATGGGTATAAGATGCTTGCTGTAGAAATAATTGATATATTTTTTTTAAATTTGAAATTTTTAAGTAAATCTTTTCTAAAATTAATTGCCATAGAGCACATTGTTGGTGATAAATATAGTTTTGTAACATTAAACTTATTTGCCTCAGCAAAGAGTTTCCTCAAAAGGAAGATTTTAAATTCATCAGATAATATTATCTTAGATGATGTTACTAATGGAACAAAAAATAAATTAAATATTCCAGTCATATGGTGTTGTGGCCAAAAAGCATGAAAGACATCGTTTTTTGTAAATTTTGAAAGAATGCTAAAATTTTGTGCACTTTCCAGGATATTACCTAAAGTATGTGTAATACCTTTTGGCCTTCCAGAAGTAGTCCCAGATGAAAAAATGATTAAAAAATCTTGATTATAATTAGTTTGAGAATAAGTATTTGGTAACATATCTCTAGCACTAAAAAAAATTTCTTTTTCAGAAAAGATTAATAATTTTGGCTTAATTAAATTTTTAATTTCTCTAAATCTTTTGGATGTAATAGAAGTTGATATTGGGCAAACAACAATTCCAATTATTGCACAAGCAATAAGAAATTCATAGAAAATTACACTATGATTAATTCTAATAATTACCTTATCACCTTTTCTCAAATTTTCTTTATCAATTAAAAAATTTGCAATGCGTTTTGATCGTTCAAAAAATTCTTTAAAAGAAATTTTTTTTTGATTCTTGATGTCTTCAAAAAAAATAGAATTTGGGGTTTTTTTGAAAATTTTTTCTAAATCGCTTTTCATTTTGTAAAATAACTTAATTTAATTCTATCTCCTAAAAACAAATTTTTCTTAGCTTTTTTCCCTAAAATTATCTTATAAAATTTTGGATGAAGACTTTTACCTGGTCGTACTACTTTTATATTTTCACGTGTTACTTTTTCTCCTTTTAAAATTTTTTTACTCACATAAATTGATCTTCTTCCTTTAAAATTTTTCTTTGAAGTTTTTGATAATATATATTTTTTTTTGCCTTTAACTTTGTTTACATTCCTTATATCTGATATTAAATTTTTAAAATCTTTTTCTGAAATAGAAAAAAAAGAGTCTAGGGTCTTTTTATTGTCATTTAAATTTAAATGTTTTTCAATAAGAACAGATCCAAGTGTAACAGCCACTATTGAGGAAACACTTGAAGTAGTATGATCAGAATAGCCTACTTGAACATTGAACTTATTTTTAAGATATTTTAAATTTTGTAAATTTCCTTCTTCTAAAGGTGATGGATAGGCAGTATTACATTTTAATAAAATAATTTTTTTATTATACTTTTTTACTGTTTTTAAGGCTAAAAAAATATCTTTTTCCTCAGCCAAGCCAGTTGAAATAATAATTGGCTTTTTTGTTTTTGCAACTTTTTCTAGAAGAGGAATATGAGTGATTTCTGGAGATGCAATTTTGTATGCTGGACAATTAATTTTTTCAAGAAAATCTACCGCGCTTTCATCAAACGGGCTTGAAAAGATCTCTATTCCAATTTTTTTTGCAAATAGAAATAATTTTTTGTGCCAACTCCAAGGTGTAGTTGCTTTTTTGTAAATGTTAAAAAAAGTATTAAATTTTTTCCATTTACTTTTTTTACTTAAGTGACTCATTACAAAGTCTTTATTTTTAGATTTAAGAGTAATTGTTTGAGGAGTGAAAGTTTGTAGTTTTATTGCATCTGCCCCACAATTTTTTGCAGCAAGTATAATTTTCTTTGCTCTACTAAAACTTCCATTATGATTAGCTGACATCTCAGCGACAACAAATGTTCTGTCTTCTTTAATTTTTTTTTTACCTATTTTAATCATTTTCTGTTGCCTCGAGTTGTAAATTTGCAACTTTGAATCCTTGGTCTTCAATAATAAAGGTTTTATTTAATTTATACTTTGAAAATTTTTTTATTGTATCCTTAATTAAATTTTTATGGAAAGGTTTGTCAAAAGGTATCTTTTTATAAAACTTTTTGTTACCTTTTTGTATAGCTACCTCATCACTAAAATTAAGGGAAAAAATAACTGATCCTTTTGTACCAAAAATTTCGAATAAATCTTGTGTTTTATTGACTACTGACGACCATGAAGCTTGACCAATAATTTTATTTTTAAGTTCAATATTTGATACCAAAGTTTCTTCAACTTTATAAAAGTTTAATCGATTATTTTTTATTGTTTGAATTTTTTTTATGTCCGAGATTAAATATGAAATCATGTCAATTGCATGCGCCCCCATATCTAAGAAATTTCCTCCACCGCTAATTTTTTTTTGAAATCGCCACGGTAAATTTTTCATGTTTTTTTTTGGTTTAAATGGAGCAGTAGGATGAGTCTCAGGTGAATGAAATAGTCTGTAATTAAAAGTAATAATCTTCCCTAACTCACCTTTTTCTAAAATCTTTTTTATAAATTTAAACCTAGTTAAATACCTTCTATAAAAAGACGTAATTAGTGAAATTTTATTTCTTTTACAAATTTTATAAATGTAATTTAGTTCTTTTTTTGTAAGTGCTAGAGGCTTCTCACATAATATAAATTTTTTTTTCTTACTAAACTTCTTAATGTATCCAGCGTGCAAGTTGGGTGGCGTCGCTATATAAACAGAATTAACAGTATTATCGCTGAGAATTTCTGATACTGATTTTGCAACTTTTCCGTAATTATATTTTTTGTTTAGTTTAGTCGCTTCTTTTGAATTTTTAGAAAAAATATATTTTACTTTTGAAATACCTTTTTTTTCAAAAGAATTTCCAACCAGTCTATTAACAACATCACCTGACCCGATTATAGCCCAATTTAACATTTTGCCTTTTCTTTTTTTTTAGCGAGTTAACAAAATTTATTATACCTTGTTCTAAACTAATTCTAGATTTCAAAAAAGGGTAATTGTAATTTGTTTTAAGTGGACCTCTTATAGTGCTATCATTTGACCATGGATAGATACCCTTTTTAAAAATAACTTTTTTATTTTTAAAAATCTTGTTGAAAACTTTACTTAAATAAAAATTATTATAATTTTTGCCAGATCCAAAATGAAGCACAGGTTTTGGAAATATTTTTAACTTAATCATTTTTTCCAAAGTTTCACAAATATCGTCTATATAAGTGTAAGAAGCTGCAAAACTACCTCCACTGTTAAATTTAATTATCTTTTTATTTTGAATAAATAACTTGTAAATAATGAAGGGTATTGGTCCTCTTTGAGGAATAATTTTTTTGGTAATTAACGGTGGTCCATAAACCCAAGATACTCTTAGAGCGCACACTCTTTTTTTACTTTTAATAAAAAAAGTCTCTAAGAGTTTTTCACCTAGTCTTTTTGATAATGAATATATGGAATTAGGTGAAGCCCAATTAGTTTCAAAAATTTTTAATTTTGAAGATCTTATATTTTGAAAAACTGAACCTGTACTAATATAGATTAACTTTTTGAAGAGACCGCTCATCTGAGCTTCTAAAAAAAAGTTTAAGCTAAGACAATTTATTTTAATAGTTTTGTTTACATCTTTTTTTGCCAAAGTATTATGAGATA